>Ga0207416_1000055_pt1 | contig 204316 bp, 227 predicted proteins | sample PaiPotPPM11metaG_FD_184107 | JGI IMG/M metagenome (GOLD analysis project Ga0207416, IMG submission 184107) | Iron sulfur acid spring bacterial and archeal communities from Banff, Canada, to study Microbial Dark Matter (Phase II) - Paint Pots PPM... ... | reverse complement strand
GGGCGGCGGTGGTCAAGAGGTCGCGGCCGGAGAAGAGGTTGAAGGACTGCAGCTCGAGTTCCTGGTTGTCCTTGGTCCGGGCCCGCGGCTTGCGGACTTCGACGCGGCGACCACCAAGAGTGAGTTGGCGGGGTTCATCGCCATGCGATAGGCCTGCCGGCCAGGGTCGTGCTTTCCTCGCGGACCGACCAGCTGGATGACCTCGTCTTCGAAGAGCTCACCGACCACTGCCAGGCCGGCGCTCACGGACAGGGCCAGCAGCCCATGCTTCACAGCTCCGGCTAGATCCCGGAGCGCAATCGTCACGTGCTCCGGAAGATTGATCGCGACCTCCTCGGCCGCGGTGACAACGACTGGACGACGACGGGGTATGGTTTCCATGAGCGGTCTCCTCCAGTTGGTTTGATCGCCCCCTTCCTACCACACGGCAGGCGGGGTGGAGGACCGCTCCCTAATTTCTACGAACTACCGGGCAACCTCGTTTCAAGGCACTGTCGTACTTTCCCGAAAACGAATCCCTCGTCATCAAGACGAAGATCGACCGCAATGTGCAGCCCGGAGCCGTTCGGATGCAGACCACCAAGGGAGAGGAGCAGGTCTACAGACGTTTCGGCATGGTGCGTTTTCGGGTTGATGCACAGCCGACGCAGGTGACCCTGTTTGCATCTGACGGGTCCCACGAGCTTTTCCTTCCTTTCCGGGACGCCACCTCAGGGAAAGAAACCTACGGAGCGGGCCGCTATCTCGACCTACAAGCTCGCGATGATGAAGTGGTGATCGATTTCAACTACGCCTACAACCCCTACTGCGCGTACAACCCGGATTGGAACTGCCCGCTGCCGCCGGCAGAGAACTGGCTCAAAGTTCCGATCCGCGCTGGCGAGAAGGCGTTCACCGACCTAGACCACTGACTCAATCCGTGGCACTGGCGATTGCGCCCTCTCGGATCCAACCGCTGCGGGGAGAGTAAACCAGAACCGGCTGCCCTTTCGGTCCACAGATTCGACTCCCATCTGACCGCCTTGCAGCTCGACCAACTTCCGGGCTGTGGCCAGGCCAAGTCCTGCTCCGCTGAATCTTCGCGTTACGCTCCCGTCAGCCTGGCGAAGGCCGTCGAAGATGTATTTGGTTGCCGCCGCGCTCAGGCCAATCCCCGTGTCTTCGACCGAGAGCTCGGTCATGTCGCCAGCCCGATGACAGCGGATGATGATCTGCCCTTGGCTGGTGAACTTGATCGCATTTGAGACGAGATTCGTGAGGATTTGACGAACCCGAACCGGATCGCCCACGACCGACATGGCCGGCCCTTCGACGTCGAGAGCCACCGATAGGCCTTTCGCCGTGGCGAAGGATTCCAACGAGGCGCTAATCGCCTGAATCGCTTCGGCGGCATCGAACTGCTCTGTTGCGACACTCACCATGCCGGCATCGATCCTGGACAGCTCGAGAATGCCGTCGATAAGTTGAAGCAGGGTTCGACCGCTGGTCTCAATCTGGGCAACATCTTCGGATTGCGGCTCGCTCAGGTCTCCATCGCCACCAGCCTCCAGCAGCTCGGCAAAGCCGATGATTCCGGTAAGTGGCGTCCGCAACTCATGGCTGATGTTGGCCATGAATTCGGACTTCACACGGCTGGCCTCGACGAGATCCTCATTCAGGGCGCGCAACCGTGCGGCGTTTTGTCGCAGCGCCTCGGTCTGTTGGGACAGGCGACGCGCTGCCTGCCGGAGGACGGGCAGCAGCAACACGAACAACACGGTTAGACCGACCGCGAGCGTCAGCGCAAGTGTGCGAGAAAGCTCGGCGAACGATGCTTGGACTCCGCTGTAGTCCTGGAGCACCTCGACAACTGCGGTCGGAGGTGCTCCGGTCGCCGCCCAATCTGGCTTGAGCGGCAAGAAGGTCGTGAAAATGTTGGACGGGAGAGAGGGATCACGAGCGTCGACGTTATCCCGGGAGCTCACCAGCTGGCTGAAGGTGGCGCCCTCGAGGGCCCGCGTAATGCGCGGATCCGCGTCGCGAACGCCGACCAGCGCGGGGTTGTCCGAAAAGAGGATCGTGCCGTCCGGACCCAAGACGCGGAGTGCAACGACCGGGTAGACGAGAATGCGCGATTTCACCTGCTGCCTCAATTCGTTGGCCCGAGCGCCGGTCATCGGGGAGTCGAGGTCGTTGGGCCCGATCTCGTGATCCAGGATCGAGCGGGTAACGAACTGAGCGTGGAACTGAGCGAATTGCTCCTGCTGGGTCTTGAGCTGAGCTGAGACGAACCACCACAAAGCGATGCCGACGATCGCGAACACGGCCAGTGCGCCAAGTGCGAACCTGCCGACCAGGCCGGTGCCGGCGAGCCTGCCCATCGCGCGGCATTCTAGTCCCGGGATCGTTCGGCCCTACTGGTTAGAGCCGGCTTTTGTGCGCCGCGTCACACTTCGAGATGTCAGCGCCGGTGCAAACTGAATGGATGCAGATCGGAAATGATCAGCAAGGTCGTGCATTCTGTCCACACCCACTGATTAGAAGGCCAATAACCAATGCCAGGTGAGATCGACCGGAAGCAGGTCCAGAAGCTGGTCGAAGGCGGCGCCCAGCTCGTCGAGGTTCTGCCCGCCGACGAGTACGAGGAAGATCATCTTCCTGGGGCGATCGGCCTCCCGCTTAGGCGCCTTGAAACAGAGGCGGTTCGCATCCTCGACCGCACTCGACCAGTGATCGTCTACTGCTGGGATACGGCTTGAGACATGTCTCCGAGGGCCGCGTGGCGGCTCGAGAGCTTGGGCTTCCGCGAGGTGTACGACTATGTAGCGGGCAAGCTGGACTGGATGGCCGCCGGGCTTCCCACCGAAGGCACCAATGCCGCGCATCCGCGGGCCGGCGACGTTTCGCGTAAGGATGTACCAACCGCACGGCTGGAGGAACGGCTGGGCGACGTTCGGGAGCGGGTGAGCGCTGGCGGCTGGGATGCGGTTGTCGTCACCAACGACGAGCGGGTTGTCCTTGGCCTGTTGAGGTCAAAGGAGCTCGCGAAAGATCCCGAGCTGAGCATCGAGAAGGCAATGCGGCCGGGACCGAGCACGTTCCGCCCCTATGTCGCGATCAAGGAAATGGCCGAGACCATGACGGGGCACATGCTCGAAAGCGTCCCAGTGACGACCTCAGACGGTCGGCTCGTGGGCTTGCTGCTCCAGAAGGATGCGGTTCGAGTTGCAGGAGAACAAGGATGAGCGACCAGACGACCATCACCAAAGAGTGTTCAAGGTGCGGAACAGCCATCGAGTCATGCGCGTTTTGCGATGAGCCCGACTGCCCAGCAATTACGTGCTATCGATGCGTAAACATCAGCTTGCTCGACAGACGGCCACCAAATCGGACCTCTTCGCCATTAAGGCAGAGGTGACGCCGTTAGGCAGGCTTGTCCGGGGAGAACAGGTTCTGCAGCTGACGGACCGTCGGCGCGCCCTGAGGCCCCTCATCAGTCCGATACACGCGACAGCTCATTCCGATCTGCTCGGCGCCGGTGGCGAAGGCATCGCGGCCATCGATGAGGATCGTCGGCGAACCGTGGAACCCAAATCGCGTGGCATCCTCTGGCGAGTCGATCAACTGGTGCGCCAGTGACACGTCGTCCCGGGCCAGGCCTCGAAGGACACTCTGCACGCGCTCGTCAGCTAGCTTCCAGTGAGGGCAACCGTCGAAATATTGGATCGTGATTTTCATGGGCTTTCCTCTGAGCGTGACGGGCGAGCCGTTGCCCGGCTGTGATGCGGATCACATATCGGAGTTCGGATGATCGCATCATGGTCCGGTGCGGATCGATCTTGACTTCGACCTGATCACAGTCGACGGCGAACGCTTCCCCGCACAACGATTGCTGGGCCGGGCGACCATTCTGATTCTGCTTCGCTACCTCGGTTGACTCTATTGCCTGGAGCATGTCTCGCAGTTGCGGGAGTTCGACCAGGAGATCGCAAACTTACAAGGTCAGGTAGCGGTCATCTCATTCGCCAGTCCTGACCATGTCAAGCGCTTCGCGGAACGACTGGGCCATCCCTTTCTGTGGCTCGCAGACCCCAGGCGCCTGAGCTACAAGCGCTTGGGGCTTGGCCGGCGGGGTCTTATGGCAATCGCGCCACCACGAGCAGTCTGGGGCTACATCCGCCTTTTCGTGCGGGGACGGATCTGGCATCCGGAGCAGCTCGATATGGCCCAGATGGGCGGTGATTTCGTCTTCGATCGCTACGGAAACCTCACGCTCAAGTACGTCAGCAAAGGGTCTGACGACCGCCCTTCTATTGACGCGGTGATGTCAGCGTTTCGGCGGGCCGCGAGCGCGCCGACTGGCGCCGCTGAGCCTTAGGTCGGGAAGTTCGCGCCCCGTGCCGTGTTATGTAGGCGATGGCCACGTTTGCAAGCCGGCAGGTCAGACTTCGGAGCGTCTCGGCGGGGGTATTCTCGGCCCAAGCACGGAGCGCGGATGCTGCTGTGAGTGAAAGGAGCCCCGAGGAGGAGGCCAATCTTGCGGCTGAGATCGTGAAACTGCGGCCCCGGCTTCTGCGCTTCGCCTGGTCCCTGACTCGCGACCGCGAAGCAGCAGAGGACCTGGCCCAGGAGACCATTGCCCGCGCCCTCGCGTCGCAGTGGCGATTTCAGCCCGGCACGAACCTCAAAGCCTGGCTCTTTCGAATCTTGCGCAACATTCACCTCAACCTAATCCGCGCTGCTGGGACGCATCCTGCCCTCGTCTCGATTGAGGAGCTCGTGGTCGAACCGGCCGGCCAAGACGAGCACAAGTCGAATCCTGTGGAGGCCCGAGTCATCGAGCGGGCTGAGTTGAGACGGATTGCCGATGTCTATCGGACTCTTCCTCCGACCTTCGCCATCGCGCTATATCTGACCGCGGTTGAGGAGCTGAGCTACGCCGAAACAGCCTCGATCCTGGACATTCCGGTCGGCACTGTGATGTCTCGGATCTATCGCGCGCGGCGACTTCTGCTATCGCGGCTTGCGGGAGGGAACTCATGAACGCCTGCGCGCCTCATCGAGAGTTCCTGGCGGCAGTTGCAGATGGTGAGACCGAACTCGTGCCGCCGCCGACACTGGACCACGTGAAGCATTGTGCTGACTGCACCCGCGAGGTACGGGCGCATCAACTACTCACGTCGAGGCTTCGGAAGGCCAGCGAGCACCTGGAGGAAGCCGCGCCGCGGCAGCGAAACATCCCCGCGATACCGGGACGCCTCCGCGTGATTGCCGCAGGCGTGGTAGCGGCAATTCTGGTGGCGGCCGCCGGCGCGGGGTGGTTGGTCCTCTCACGTCCCGATCCGGTTCAGGCTGCGGTCAATGCTTCATCGCAGCCGCTTCAAATCGAATCAAGCAATCCTTTCCAGGTTGGTCAATGGTGCCTGCAAGCATCAGGCCGGACGCTACCTGCGATCAAGCTGGATGGCATGCAGGTCGTCGGCGCAAGGATGGATCGGGCTGCTTCGACAGACATCGTGACCGTGATCTACACCGCGCCATCGGGTGCGCGAGTCACCGTAAGCTGGCTCGAAGGCGAGGCCCCAGCGGGCTCTGGAGTCGAAGACAGGAATCTGTCCGGCCACGAGCTGCTGATCGTTCACTCCGCGGTGGGCACAGCGGTGATCATGGGATCGTCTGCTGACGCGATGTGGCAAACAGCAGCCGCCATTGAGGCAACCCAGACCTAACTCATCTCTGGAGCAATTGGTCGATCAGCTGGCGCAACAGCGTCTCATCGAGCTCTCCGCTGTAGACCCGCTTGACGGCGCCATCCCGACCGATGAACGCAGTCACCGGCATGCCTTGGCCCTGCAGCAGCGCATAGAGATCTGCATGGCTGGTGTCCCCCAGCAGCGGGTAGGTGATGCCTAGCTGGCGGGCAAGTCTGAGTCCTGCCGGCGGCGAGTCCTGGCTGTCCACCCCGACGATGATCACCCGTCCGGCATAGTCACGGGATGCGCGCTCAAAGGCGGGCATCTCGGTGAGGCAGGACGGGCACCAGGAGGCAAATAGATTGACAACCACCGGCGTGCCATGCCAATCGGCAAGGCGCTTGGTGCCAGGCCCGTCGAGCCGGAGCAGCTGAACGGTGGTCGCGGATTGTCCGGGGATCGATTCAAAGTGCCGGTAGCCGAGAACGCCGGCCACGGCAGCTATCGAAAGTAGGAATGCGAGCACGGCTGCGCGGTAACGGCTGGCCTGCGTCACTTGTACAGCTCGGTGTTTGGATAGAAGTCAGCCCATCCGAACCAGAAGCTGTAGGTGATGGGCACCTGCTCCAGCTCCATCCCGGCATCCGCCCCTGTCATTGCCCTACCCGATAGGCCGTCCCATGTCGAGCCGGTCTCCTCATCCCCCATCGACAGCGCGCTCGTGCCCGGGATGAAGGTGACAAGCTTTCCGCCTGGGTCCCTTCGATAAACCGCCCCTGAGAACGTGAGCCCATCGAAAACGACAACCACGGGAACCCCTCCAACCGTGTCGTTCACGACGCGATCGCGCGCCAGGGCGGTGAACGAGTAGGCCTTTACCTCGCCACCCAGGCGAACGCCGATCACTTTCTCCTTAACCGGCAGCCGGTCATCTGCCCGTTTGCGCCCGACGACACCGGCGTCCGGGGCGCCGTAATAGGTCTGGTAGGGATCGAATCTCACGTCACTGGGGTCGACGTCAAGCATCAGGGTCTTGGGGTGCTCTGCGCGCCAGCGGCCCCACGTGGTCTGTTCTGACAACAGCTGCCGCAGATGTTGCCCAAACAACGGACCGTCGAGCGCCTCGCCGCTGAGGTGGCTCCACAGCGTGCCGGTCTCGCGGTCAAACATCACGAGCGAGTTGCGGATCAGCTTGCCAGACACGCCAAACGTGAGGGTCTTGCCGTTTACGTCTCGGGCATACACGATGCCCGTGTAGCAAAGGGGTCACCAGGTGACGGCGATGTTTGTCCCGCCAAGGCGATCGTTGACAATCTCGACCCGGCTCATGAAAGCGATCGGAAAGGCGTGCGCCTCGCCTCCCAGTTCGACCCCGATGATGTTCAGGTTCTCGCGCATACCGGCCTTGTCGGCGGTCACAAAGTGCGGATGGTCTACCGCTCGTATGGCGTCCACCGGGAGAATGGTCTGGATTTCCGAGCTGCTGAGCGAATCGGGGCCGCTGGACTGGTCCGGCCTTGGTGCGGACATCTGCGGTCGGGTGACATAGAGCGCGACTCCGCCGACCGTTAGCGCCACCAAAAGTCCAACGAGCCACTGAGCCCGCGATGTCGACGTGACGGCCCTAAAGGCCGAATGGATCCACATTGGGCAGCAAGCGGCTGGCGAATTCTGTGATGACTATCAGGCTGTTGGTCAGGAGCAACACCCCCATCGCGCCTAGGACAGCAGCGGAAGCCAAGTCGATCGGACGTCTCCATTGGTTCACCTGCCTGACCAGCTCCGAAGCCCTGCCCACGCCAAGCCCCAGAAGGACGAAGGGAAGTCCCAGGCCGACGCAGTAGGACGCGACCAAGAGCAGGCCTCGGGCTGTGGTGCCAGCCGTCGCTCCCGACGTCAGAACTGCCGCGAGCACCGGGCCGATGCAGGGTGTCCAGCCGGCGGCGAACGCGACGCCTAGCAGCAGGCCCCCGGTTGGCCCTGAGTAGCGAGGGGCCGCGTGAAACAGTCTGTACTCACGATTCAGGCCGGGAATCCGAATCAAGCCCGCCAGGTGCAGAGCAAACAGGATGATGAGTACGCCCGCGATTGGAACGATCACTTCACGCACAGGTTCCAGCAGCTCGCGCAGCGCGTAGAAGAGGGTGATGAAGACCAGGCTCACGCCGGCCACAAACGAAATCGCGTTGACCGTACCAGCGCTACGGGAAATGCTGACCTCGCCCGTTGTGGTGGCAGATGACCGGACCAGGAACGATACGAAGACGGGCACCAAGGGAAGCACGCAAGGCGATAGGAAGGAAGCCGCACCGGCGGCGAACGCGATGGGCACAGAGACGCTGTCGAGAGTCACTGCCCTAGCTGAGCTTCTGGATCTCTTGCTCAAGCAGGTCGGGCGTCAGTGCGCCGAGCTGAATCAGGTCGACCCGCCCGGTCTTGTCGATGAACACCGACACCGGAAGGCTTGATGTGACGCTGTAGGCGAGCGAGATCTTGCCCGGGTTGCCCGGGTCGTAGACAGCGGGGAACGTCAGTCCCAGCCGATGGTAGAACCCAATTCCGTCGCCGGACTCCAGGCCGTTGACTCCGACGATGACGAACCCATCGGCCTGGTGCCGCTGATACGACTGCTCCATAAACGGGAGTTCGCGAGCGCACTGGGTGCACCAGGAGGCGAAGAAATTGACGAGAACTGGGCGGCCCTTGAGGCCTGAGATGGTGAGGTGCCGGCCATCGAACGTTGTTGCGCTGAAGTCAGGTGGGGGCTGACCGCGCGCCAGAGTCCCGTCGGCGACGCTGGGGACCGGCAGCCTTGATGCCGGGTGGTTGCCGGCGCCCGCGATCAGGAGGGACACCGCGGCCGCGGCCACAAGTGCGCCGCCTCCGATCCAGGCGAAAGACCGCCATGTGACTCCACCTCGGACAGCGCGCCTGGCGGCTCGCGGGGAAGTGCGTTCACCTCGGCTCGACGCTAAGCGATCCTGACGGGCCCAGGCCGGGCTCCGTTTGCGACGGCGGCTCACGTTGCTTCCAACACGAGAGGGCCTTTGGTATTCCTGGTCGGGAACGGGATGGGTCGGTCACATTCGCGTTGGGCGATCCCTGGGAATAGGCGAGCCCTTTCCGGTTTCACCTTAGTGACCAGCCGTTCCAGCGGAGGAGTGAAACATGCACGTAGTTACGAGCTCATTTGGGCGCGCGATCGGCGTCTTGGCCGCCGCCGCCTTGGTCGCCGTCGCATGCGGTACCAGCAGCGCGACTTCGTCCGCTTCTCCCAGTCCGCATATGGCGATGGAGTTGCCACCCTGGGCGATGACGATGAAGGTGAGCATTCAATCTCCTGCGGACGGCGCGAAGATCACCGACAACACAGTCCCCGTGCATGTGGTGGAGTCTGGTTTCCAACCCACCTGTGCCTCTGGGTTCGCGCCGGTGCAGGGCGAGGGGCACTACCACCTGCTGATCGACAAGTCTTTGGTGGACATGTTCTGCACACCCGACGCGACGCTTTCGATGCAGAACCTGCAGCCAGGCACCCACACGATCACCGCTCAGCCGGCCCTCACCAACCACATGGACGTCGAAATGAACGCCTCGTCCGTGACGATCGACTATGAACCCGCGCATCCGTTGGCGGCGTTGACTGTGGCCACCTTCCCAGGCGCGCCGGCCATCAAGATCATGAGTCCCGCCAAAGGTGCCCAGGTTTCGGGCAACTTCGACATCTCAGTTCAAGTGTCCAACTACAACGTCAGCTGCGCTCTCGAGGGCAAACCGGATGTAGCCGGCTATGGTCACTGGCACGTCAACCTGGAAACTCTGAACAGCGGCATGATGGGGATGGAGACCATGGCGCGGATGTCGTGCCAGAACGTCCTGCATATGAATACTCAAGGGTTTCCGACGGGCCACCATTTGCTGATCGTGTACCTCACGGACGATCAGCACGCGCCGCTAATGCCGGAGGTTATGGACTCGGTGGACGTCGTCTTCGGCTCTTGATGCGGCTTGGGGCCGTCGGAGCGGCGGCGGCGGCTTTGATCGCCGTCGCCGCTTGCGGCGGTGACAGCGGAGGCTCGGCCGGGACGCCTCTCGCCGATGCGTCGTCGCCGCCCCTTTCTCTGACCTCAGATGCCGGCGCCAAGACCGTCAGCTTCACCCTCGTCGCCGGCTACAACGTGGCCAACAGCGGTTTCAATTTCGACGGCTACGCAGGTGGAAATCTGGAAATCGATGCTCCGCAAGGTTGGTCCGTGACCATAACGTGCAGCAACAAGGGGCCGCTCAACCACTCATGCGTAGTCGTCGCAGACGAGGCCGCAAGCCAGGCGCTGTTCACCGGCGCGACAACGCAGAACCCGGGCGCAGGACTGCCTGCCGGCCAGCAGGCGAGCTTCACATTCAAGCCCGACCGGACGGGAACATTCCGGATCGTGTGCCTAGTTCCAGGGCATGAGCCTGAGGGCATGTGGATCGTGTTCAAGGTGGTGGGGTCCGGCTCGCCTGCCGCTTACACGGTCACGACCTGATCAGCTCAGATGACGCAGTGCCCGGGTGACGCGGCCCTTTGTTCCCATGGTGGCGGCCTCGAACGATGCCTCGGCCGCTAGCTGTTGGACCGCAAAGCCGAAGGTCGGGTAAGCGTGGATTGTCGAGGCAAGTTCGGACAGTGTGAGTCCACGATCGATAGCCAGAGCCAGTTCGTTGATGGATTCGCCTGCTGCCCGCGACAGTACAGTTGCCCCGACGAGCTTCCCGCCGGCACGGGTAACCAATTTGAGAAAACCCTCGCGCTCATCCTCGGTCTGGGCCCGATCGACACGTTCGAGCTCCAGGCGGTGAACGATCACGTCGCTGAACTGAGCACGCGCTTGAGCTTCGCTGAGGCCTCGCCTGGGCGATCTCTGGATCGGTGAATACAACCCAGGGAATATTCGGACGCAGCCCATCCTCGGCTCCAGGCAGCAACGCGTTGCGTGCGGCAACGTATCCCTGCCAGCCCGCGTAGTGCGTGAACTGAAAGCCGCCGGTCACGTCGCCGGCCGCGTAGACACGTGGGTTGGTCGTGCGTAGCTTCTTGTCAACCCGGATCGCTGCCTGTTGAACTTCGATGCCCGCGAGTTCCAGGTCCAACGCGGCAATGCGGGGCCGGCGTCCGGTGGCCAATAGAAGAGCGTCGGCTTTGAGCCGTGAAGTGCCGATCTCGACAGCCACCCGCCCTTCATCCTGTGTGACGGCAGTCACGGCAGCTGACATCGGCAGCTTGACCCCCTCAGATTCGAGGCGATGCTGGATGGTCGCAGCCGCTTCCGGGTCCGCGTCCGGCAGCATTGAAGAACGCTGGTCGACCACCGTCACCATCGAACCAAGTCTCGCGAAAGCCTGCGAGAGCTCGACACCCGTCGGGCCGGCCCCGACGATGATTAGGGTCGCGGGCAGGTGATTCTGATCGAAGACGTTTTCGTATGTGAGGTAGGGGACACTCACTAAGCCAGCGATTGGCGGTATCGCAGGCTCAGCCCCCGTGCACAGTACGAAGTGCTTTGCGCTGATGCGACGCTCGCCGGCCTGGATTGTCTCGTCGTCCACAAATCGGGCACCACCAATCGCGACTTCGATCCCTCGCTTGGCCAGGACCTCAGGCGTTTCGTTGGCGTAAACGCGAGCGATTACTGCTCGTACGTCCGCCATCACGCGTGGAAAGTCGACCCTGACTTCTCCGGACCCGATGCCGCTCCTCCCTGCGTGGAGTTGGTCATGGGCGAGCCGGGCGATGCGGATCAAAGCCTTTGAGGGTATGCAGCCTGTCCAGGTGCAGTCGCCTCCAACTTGGTCGGTAACGATTAGAACGTTGGCTCCAATTCGAGCGGCGAAGTCCGCCGCGGTCAGGGCCGCCGAGCCGCCGCCGATCACAACCAGGTCATAACGGTGGGGACCTGACATGACTGTCACCATCTCATCTTCCGTGAAACGTCGGCAATAAACGTGATGTCGATCACACCGCGGCTGCCCTTGGCGGCTATCGTGCCAGCGTGGACCTTCAATCCAGGCGTTGGCTGGCGAATCGCGACGCCATTGTGCGACCAGCCGATAGCCGCCACTTCGCAGACGACATCCTCGCCGAGCTCGCGGCCAGTCGTTTCCGGCCCTCTGCATGGGCGAGTTTCATGGGCCGGAGCCTTGCCCGCTCGGTCGACCAGGTCCGGAAGCGGCCCACCGCTGCGATGGAAGTAACAGGACTCCATCTGCTGTTGGGACGAGGTGGCAGCCGGCGGTGGGCATGGGTGTCCTGGTTCTTGTGCATTACCCACCTCGGCCTATTCGGCGAGCGTTCGACGTTGGGATGGCCGAACAGGCTGACTCTGCTCCGCGCGCTGCTACCAGCGCTCGCTCCCGACTCGCGCTGGACGTCGCTTGTGGCTTTGGCGACCGACTTTGCCGATGGCCGCCTGGCTCGGAGGGGAGAGGAGTCCGCGTTCGGCGCTTTCGCAGATCCGGTTGCGGACGGTTTCTTCTGGAGCTGGTTTGCATTGCGCTGGGAGCCAAACCGATTACTGCGCTGGGCTCCGTTAACTCTGTTCGCGACGTCCGTAGGCGGAATTTCGATCGCGTATTTCGCACGCGGCCGCGTCATCAACTACCCGAGGCCTGTGGCGCTCCGCTACCTATCCGGCGCCACCCAGATCATTTTCGCGCTCCGCACGCTGCGTTTGGTCGCGCAGTGAGCGACTCTGGCCTGCCGACACGCACCTGGAGCCGCTTGGCGGAGATCCCCTGGGTCTGCCTCGACCGTCGAAACCTGAGCCAGTGCATCGGGGCAGCGCTGATTGTCGGCAGCATTCTGTTTTTCATCAACCAGGCGGACGTCGTATTCGGTGGACGGGCGACCTCGGGGACATGGGTGAAGATCGGCCTCAGCTACTTGGTCCCCTTCTTCGTCGCCAACTACGGCATAGTGCTGGGCAGCCGGAGGTCGGGGGCCCGCTAATCGGTGGAAATCTGGCTGCTGCCAGCTCTTTTTGCTCTAGTCGCCTGGGCCGTCCAACGCCTGCTGGGCAAGGTTGCGCTGACGAGTCTCGGCATGAGCAAGTTCTATCTGCTGAGCGCCGCGGTCTCGCTGGTGACATACACGCCTTACATACTGCTGCGCCCGCCGCCGCTGCCGTCGCTTCTGCCCGCCTTCGCGCTGGCTTGCCTGATGGCGATCACGTTCGGCGTGACTACGGAGGCGATTCGTCGTGGCCCGCTTGGTGCCGTCTCGCCGATTACTGGGCTCAGCCCGGCGCTGACCGCGCTTCTCGCAATCACCTTGCTGAGCGAGCGCCTGAACTGGACAGCCGGCCTAGGCGTGGCCCTGGCACCGCTGGGCCTCTTGCTGCTCGGCTGGAAATCCAAACGAAACGGTCCCGCCCGATCCGATTGGCTCTGGTTGGCTCTCTTGTCACTCATCCTGCAGGGTCTGGGAGCCTTTCTCGCCAAGGTGGTGGTCACACCCGCCGGTCCGTCGGCGCTGCTGCTCATGGGAGCCGCTGTTCAGGTCGTAGTCGGGCTTTTCCTTGCACCACCGTGGACCTGGCAACGATCCGATCTCCGCGGTCGACCTGCCCTTTTCACTATCGTCGGGTACCTGATTGGCGGAGTGGCCACCATCGGCTACCTCCTTGCCCTTGCTTCTGGACCAGCGGCCGTCGTGGTTCCGCTTGTGGCGACAAGCCCTGCACTCGCGGGGCTGCTTGGCATCGCGGTGTTGAAAGAAAAGACTAGTCGCCGGCAGCTGTCGGGTATCGCACTCGCACTCCTCGGCGCCGTCCTACTTGCCAGGGCCTAAGGGCATCCGGGACCCGCATCCCGCTCAGTGACTGATGGTTACCTGACGGAATGAAGACGGGATCGGCTTGCAGCCGACGCCGCCTCAAAGGTGGTTCTACGCGGCTGCCGCTGAACGCGCCCTCTGACCGTAAAGCGTCCGCAGCGGGCCGTAAGCGGCGAGTGCGCCAAGCACGACTCCGAACATCACGTGAGCGGCAATCCATGACCACTCCGGGTTGGCGGATAGGAACGAAGCGCTGGTTGAACTCAGTACGCCTCGGAGCAACAGCCAGTACATCGCGACGTACACGATCACGCCGTAGACCATTCCGCCCACCACGGCGGTCGCGCCCTGTAGCCGAAGCGCGCGCGCGATCGCGATGAAGATGACTCCGAGGACGATCGAGTTCATCATGTGGCCCATTAGGCCGGCGATGAACGGCACGAGTTGGAAGTTGTGGCCCGGCGAACCGATCCCGATAGATTGAGCGATACCCTGCGGTGGCGCCCAGAGCGTGCTCGTGAAGAGCCCGATCACCATCGCCCACATGGCGAAAACCAACCCGGCGATTAGACCGGGTAAGACCCAATTCAGCACCGTTCTGGTGCCCGATTGCTGTGACATCTTGCAATGTCCTCCTTGCCCAAAACGGGCGTTTTGATGCTTTCGAGCATGTGACGCCCGTCCTTTGCCTACCGTGACGGGCATCACGGTTTGCGGCTTCCGCTTGACTGAATCTGTAGAAGGCATGCAACCAACATCCATCCCGACCACAAGTACCCTGATTGGCATGACCGACAAGCTCGGCTTCATGCGCCGGCTCAACCTGTTCGAGCAGATGGGTGAAGCCGAGGTCGAGCAGATCTCGAGAGAACTGAGGATGCGTCACTGCCGGGCCCACGAGACTGTTTTCGAGGGTTCGCCTGACCGCGTCTACCTGCTCAAGGCCGGACGGGTTCGTCTCTATCACCTTTCTGCAGATGGAGAAGACGTGACCACCGACGTGCTGGAGCCAGGCCACCTCTTTGGCCTCAGCGCGCTGTTCGGCAGCAGCAGCGAAGACGTCAGCGCCCAAGCCCTCGAAGACAGTTACGTCTGCGAGGCCGGAGGCCAGGACTTTCTGGCCATCCTGGCGCGCCATCCACTAATGATGGCCAAGGTCATGATGGCTATGGCCAAGCAGATGTTTCGGCTCGAAAGGACCATCGAGAGCCTGGCCCGCGAGCCTGTCGACAGCAGGCTGGCTCGGCTCTTTTTTGAGCTTCAGGGCTCAGGCGAAAAGCTATCTGAAGGTTTCCTGCTGCCCGCCATGACGCGCGAGGACATGGCCAAGATCTGCATCACCACTCGGGAGTCGGTCTCGAGGACACTCTCGGCCTGGTCTAAGGACGGGATAGTCGAGCTGCGGGGACGGCGGATCCTGATCCGAGATGCCGAGCGGCTTCGCAAGCTGGTCCACATCTCTGATGGCTGAGGACACAGCTCGGCTCGATCTGGTTCCCGCGGTCACTGCAGCCCAGATGCGCGAGGTCGATCGCATCATGGTCGAAGACCTCGGAGTCTCGCTCCTCCAGATGATGGAGAACGCCGGGCGCGCCTTTGCAGAACTGACGCGAATCCACCTCGCAGGCTTACACCGGCGTCGAATCGTGGTGCTGGCGGGGCGGGGGCGGCAATGGCTGCGGCGCGGCGGCTCGCCATTTGGGGGGCCGAGGTACGCGTCGTCCTTGCCCATCCCGAGTCGGCTCTGGCTGAGGTGCCAGCCCATCAGCTTGCGTCGCTTCGCGCGATGAGCGTGCCGGTCCACCGCCCAACCGAGGCAGCATCGCTGATGCACGAGGCTGACGTGGTGCTCGACGCGCTGCTTGGCTACAGCCTCGACGGACCGCCGCGCGAGCCAGAGGCTGGACTCATCCGGACTGCCAACTCGCATGGACTCCCGATCCTCGCGCTCGACCTGCCATCCGGACTCGACCCCGATCGCGGCGTGCCGCACAACCCGACCATCCGGGCAACGCGCACGATGGCGCTGGCACTACCCAAAATTGGGCTGTTGCATCCGGAGGCGGCTTCCTCAGTGGGCGAGCTCTGGCTGGCGGACATCTCCGTGCCCGCGCGTGCTTACGCCGGTTTCGATGTCGCTCCTGGCCCGCTGTTTGCTGAATCCGATCTCATTCGCATCGCTAGGAGTTGACTGATGGCTGACATCAAGGTGTACGGAGCGCCGTGGTGCCCCGACTGCAAGCGGTCCAAGAAGTTCCTCGCCGAGCACCGAATCCCTTACGAGTGGATCGATATCGACGACGACACCGAAGGCCTGCGCTTTGTCGAGGCGCTCCAGAACGGCGGCCGCACCATTCCCACGATTGTGTTCCCAGACGGTGGCCATCTGCTCGAGCCTTCAGATGAGGACCTGGCGCGCAAGCTCGGGCTCAAGATCCAGGCGGACCGCCAAGCCTACGACCTGGCCATCGTCGGCGGCGGTCCAGCCGGTCTGGCGGCTGCCATCTACGCTGCGCGTGAGGGCATCGACGCGGTTGTGATCGATCGCAGCGCGATGGGCGGTCAGGCCGGCGTGACCGAGCGCATCGACAACTACCCCGGGTTCCCAGAGGGTGTCGGCGGTGCAGAGCTCGCGGACAGGTTCATTGCCCAGGCGCAACGTTATGGTGTCGAGCTAGTGGCGGCGGTGGGGGTGGACAGTGTCGGCCGGGAGGAAGGCGACGTTGTGCTGCGGCTGAGCAGCGGCCAGCAGGTCTGCGCCCATGCCGCGCTCCTGGCCAGTGGAAGCTCCTACCGCCGCCTGGGCGTCACCGGCGAGGAAGATCTGATCGGCGCCGGAGTCCACTTCTGCGCCACCTGCGACGGTCCCTTCTATAGGGGCGCGGAGGAACTGCTCGTAATCGGCGGCGGCAACTCGGGGCTGGAGGAAGGCCTGTTCCTGATCCAGTTCGCCAAGCGCATCCGAATCGTCGAATTCGCTCCTGAGCTGAAGGCGTCAAAGCTGCTGCAGGACAAAGTGCGGTCGCATCGGCAGTTCGTTGTTCACACCAACACGCAGGTGGTCGAGCTCAAGGGCAAACCAAAGTTGAAGGAGGTAGTTGCCCGCGACCGTGCGACCGGAGAAGAGCACCGATGGCACCCAGCCGCCGCCTTTGTATTCATTGGACTGGATCCCAACACGCGTTTCTTGAAAGGCGCTCTGGAGCTCGATCGCTGGGGGTTCGTGGAGACTCACGGCCACCAGACGTCGATGCCGGGAGTCTTTTGCGCAGGTGACGTGAGGGCCGGCTCAACCAAGCAATTGGGCGCCGCGGTCGGCGAGGGCATCTCGGCTCTGCTCGAGATTCGGCAGTACCTGCAGGAACACCATCACGTGTTTCCGCACGCGGTCAACGCTTGAGCAGAGACTCAGTGGTTGTGCGCCTGCAGGCGCTTGAGGCTTGCCCGCAGTGGCTCGCCCTGCCCAAGCCAGCGCGTTGTCGACTCCCGCGCCCTCGCCATCAGTGCGGCGGCATGACCGAAGTCAATGGGCGAGATCGTGATCGGGCATAACGGCGGTACCACTTTGATCCTGGCGTTTTCGGAGCAGCTCTCCAGGCTCTCGACCAGCTTCTGATTGAACACCAGGCTCAGGGCGTGGACCGCCATTCCGAGCGCGCTGGCCGGCGGCTTCCTCAAACCGCAGGCATAACCGGCGGGGAGAACATAGACAACGTCCGCGCCCAGTTCGATGGCTTGCGCAAGAGGAGCGTTGTTGGCCACGCCGCCGTCCGTGAGGTAGTGATGGCCGATGCGGACGGGGGGAAAGATGCCCGGGATTGCGGTAGAAGCGCGAAGCGTGTCAGGACGAAGCCGATCATCGTCCCCAGTCGCCTCTGGATCGGACACGGACGGGCGCGGTAACCGGCCCGGCGAACAGGTCACCGACCAGCCACGCCGCCACCCAAAGGGCGACAAAGATGGGCGCGGCTGCCAGCGCAATGAGCATCGGGGCCATCATCACTCCGGCCTCCGTGACGGCCGGCCGGCGGCGGTTGCGGCTACGCCGCAATGGTCGGGCTCAGACGCGCAGAACGCGTCGATCCGGTCGTAAAGTCGCCAATCCGCCTCGCATCGCCAGACCTGGTCGAGCAGAGATTCGAACTGGGTGGGCAGGTCGGGTGGATCGAAGCCTCGCCTGCTCTTGCGGTCTGCTGACGCTGACGTTGTTGCCTTCATCATGGCTTACGCCTCCTACGGACTCGGAATGAGTCGAACGTAGGCGGGTAACCAAGCATTCGCCGTGACGACCATCATCTGGAAATGTGCGCCGCATCACATTGGGCGTTTTGTCGTTGCCGTACGTTGTGCCCATGACATTCCTAAGTCGAGTCTTCTCACCACCGTCCGAAAAAGCCGTGAGCAAGCGCTATCGAGCAACGTGGAACGACGCAGTCCTGGCCGAGAGCGCGGACACGGTCGCCGTGGAGGGCAATCAGTACTTCCCGCTTGCTGACGTGCGACAAGAACACCTTCGTGCCAGCGACAGCCACACGACCTGCCCCTGGAAAGGGCTGGCCAGCTACTACGACGTCGTTGCCGGGGAAAAAGTCAATCGCGATGCCGCCTGGTACTACCCCAACCCAAGCCCAGCGGCAGATCGCATCAAGGGCCGGGTTGCCTTCTGGCATGGCGTCAAAGTGGAAGCGGTCGAGGGATAATCAACCCATGTCCGACCAGGACTTTCAGCTAGAGGCTGGCGCCGCTGTCCGCGCCTGGTTGGAGGCTCACCCATCCGCTGCACCGCGGGTCATCGCCTATGACGTCCATCGCTGTTGTGGTGGCGGCAAGATATGCCAGGTCAAAGTGCGCGAACTGTCTCGGAAAGACGATCCAGCCCAATACTCGACTGGCGTCATGGACGACGGCACCAAGTTCTTGATCGACCGCAGGGCGGCGGCCAGACTCCCTTTGCGTTTCGGCTTGACCGTGCGCGGGCTTGGCCGGCTGAAGCACCTTGACCTCAATCTCGACGGCGAGCAGTGGGGAACGCTTCTCTACGACTAGACGGGGACCCTAGCTGACTCCACCGCGCTCGCGCCGAGCACGGAAGGTCGCGATCGCCGCTTGCCGATACCGCTCAGCCATTTCGACATAGCGGGCAGCATCGTCGGCGAGGTCAGGGTCGTGTTCCTTGTGTCGCCGGCTCAATGCCAGGGCCGCGAACTTCGCCCCCCTCATGTACGGCTCCAGCTGCTCCAGGGGCAGAGGTCGATCGCCACGCGCCATCTCAGTCTCCTCCGCGAATTGAGCCGAAGACCTCGTCGTCTGTCGGCCGATCGGCGAAATCGCGCCCGACGTAGGCCCAGCCAATCGATCCGTCCTTCCGGATGGCGAAGATCGAAGGCTTGGCGATGCCGCCCTCAGTGTCGGTCCACACATCCCACTCTTTGATCACCTGGCCTTCGGGGTCACTGAGCAAAGGAAAGGGCAGCAGTAGCTTCTCCACCATGGCGCGATTGTTCTCGATCGGATCGACCGAGATCCCTGCGAGCCGCACGCCCTCCTTGACGAAGCGGTCCCAGTTCCTAGCGTACGAGGCCAACTGCCCGTTGCAGTATGGTCACCAATCCCCTCGGTAGAAGACCAGCAAAACCGGGCCTCGAGCAAGGTGATCGGCAAGGCGCCAGGTCTTGCCTTCGTGGTCGGGCAGTTCAAAGGTGATCGCTTTCTGCACGGCTATGAATACCGTACCTCCGTGAGCACTAATTCCACCAATCCCTCCCGTCGCTGAAAGGCGGGAATTACTGGTCCTTTGGCGTGTTGTGCATTCACGTGGCAGGTCTGTGCCTGCGAATCGACTGTCGCTCGCTAGGAGGTTCGAATGGAAGCCAGCCGTAGGATCGATAGTCGCTTTGTAGGCCTCGCGGCGGTGAGCGGGGCCGGCGGTGGAGTCGTAATGGCGATGTGGATGATGATCTACTCGGCCGCCACCAACAATGGATTTTGGACGCCGCTCAACGTCTGCATGGCCTCGTTCATCTATCGCTCCGACGCCGAGATGATGATGAAGGAGATGATGATGCACCCCGGAATGATGTCGATGAACGCGGCGCTCATCCCTTCTCACCTTGCCGTCGGCTTCCTTCTGCACATGACGTTCTCGGTCGTGGTGGGCGTGTCCTTTGCGCTGATCCTGCTCGCCGCAATTAGAGTGCTCAGATTGCCGCTGCTGGTGACACGGCTCGGATACACGGGTGCAGCAGTGATTGGGGGGCTCGTGCTCTATGGCCTGATGATGTACGTGATCCTGCCTGGGGCGAACCCACTGATGGTCGATGCCACCCCCCGCGGCGCGTTCATTGTTGGGCACATTCTGTACGGGCTAACCTTCGGGCTGATCGCTTTCGCACTCCTGCGCCCCAGCCTCACCGCTCAGAGCCTCCGGCAAGCGCCAGCCTGAACTCGCTTTAAGGAGGCTCAACCTCCGGCTGTTCTGGAGGAGATGAACCTCGGCCGTGCACGCTCATGCCAAGTGCAAAGTGAGCGGCAATGTCTGCGGCCCCCGTTCCTGGTTGAAGGGCGGGGACGCAGCGTTTCTGGATTCGGGAATGCCGCTCCTTCAGGTCAAAGGAGAACCACCCGACGAGATGTTGGCAGAGCGATTCCGTGGACGGATCGTGGCTTACGGTGCTATGGCGCCGATGCCCTGATTGAGTCGTGCGGTGTCAGCGCGGCTCGCTGCTTGCCGTATTCCCGGTACGTGAGCCACACCACCACGACATCGAAGACCGTCAGCCCGAGGAGCCCTATAGAAAACGCGAAAGTCATCCGATAGATCTGGTAGACGATGAACACGATCAGAAAAGCGATCATCAATGGGTAGGCCCAGATCTTGTCCCGGAGCAGCGCAGCCACTAGCACGATCTTGACTACACCATGTAACAGTAGGTACGCCGCGCCGAACTGTAAGGACGATCCCGTCAGGCTCCCGGCAGCGTGCAACAGATGCGTGGCCAGGAAGTCGTGCGGATCCTCCGAGAGTTCGTGTTGAGTTAGAGCGCTGCTCAATTGGTCGATGGTGGCTGGGCTGACGACCAGCAAAAGAACGCCGCCGACGACCTCTAGGACGCCATCGAGTCCCTTGATGATGATCCCGACTGCGAAGGCTCGGTCGAGCAGATCGCCGCTCTTGAACCAGTTCATTGCACGCAAACCGTACGCATCATTCGCATCCAGCGTGCACCGCTCTGTCGCGGGGGGCCAGCGGCGCTCTCTCGCAAGCCGCCAGCTTATCCTCGTGACTACCCGGGTGGAAACCCGTGCCAGGTGACGTTCGCCGGGTCACAGCCGGGTCACAGATTCCCGGCACCGAGCGGTCACCAGCGGTCACCAGTGGACACGCAGGCTGAAAGATTCGTATTCGGGGGGAGCATCGCGGGCAGCGGAGGACACGGCCGGACACAGCCGCGACACGGTTCGGGACCGTGAGGCCCCGGGTTCAAATCCCGGGCCCCCCGACCATTCCAGTGTTCAAAATCGGCGATTCCGGAGACTATCGGAGTCGGCGGATCACAGCCGGGTCACAATTTCCGCCCGAAGTTTCGAACAGGACCGTGCGACATCGACGCCATCTGCCCGGCGGAGCCTGTTCGGCGGTTCGAGTCCACCGCGGCCCACCACCAACTCTGAACTCAAGATCAGAGTTGCAGAGTCACATATCCGGCAATAGAGGCCGCGTAGACGACGCAGTAGCCGTCGAGTGAGATGCGGTAGTGGGTGAGGGTGGCCGCGAACGTGCCCGTACCGTGGTCCGGGCGGCCATAAACACCAACGTTGGAGAGGGTCCCGTTGACTGCATAAGCCTGGTTCATGCAGTCGGTAGAGCTTCCCCCCGTCTGCACCACCGACCCCCCGGTGAACTGGCCGGTGATCTGGGTCGATTGATTGTGAAGATCGGTATTGAGGTCGAAGACGCCACCATCGATAGTCGCCGTCGCCGGGCTGCCGCTCAGCGGCGTGTGAATAACGTCGGCATACCACAAGCCGGGCAGATCTCCACTGGCTTGACCCGTAAACCGCCCTTCTGTGCTGGTGGCGTAGACCTCAACGCCCGTGACCGAGTCCTGGTAGGTCGGGGCGGCCACCGCCGTCAACGGTGTGAGGGATATGGCGATGGTGCTGGCCACGCCGGCGAGAACGAGCCTGAATCGGTTCATTTGCGTGCCTCCCGAGGAAATCCGTCAGTCTCACGTTCACATTAGCGCATGGAAGCCGGAACCGAATCTAGGCGTCGCAAACTCTCAGAAAGTTGCTGATCTTCTTACGCTCAGGCCCGTAGAAGTAGACAAATGAAGCAGGCCCAGGCGAAACGCAGCCGTCCCGACATCGACGCGGCGGTGCGTGGGGGAGATTGGACGCTGGCGATGGTTGGTGAGGGTGTTCCCGATCATGCCACGTTGAAGCAGGCGCTCCACTGGAGACAGATTTACACCGAGATCCTGGGCATGGAGGAGAAGGTTCTGAAGCGAATCCGCCAGCTGATGGCCATGCAGTCAGTCGAGGCGCGACGCGAGGTAGAGCTGACCAATGTGCCGGTGGTGGTCGCCCAGGCGGAGAAGTTTCGCCAGCGCCTCGGCTACTGGGAGGCTCGGGTGCACGAGCTCAACGGAGCAGTTCCGCCAAGCGCGGGCCCGGTGTACTCGCCACCGCATAGGCGTCCTCGTTCCAGTCGTTCGGCACCGACGTTGTTGTAACAGAATCAATTTCAAAGGAGGTCTGCATGAAGGACCAGGTTCGTGGCAAGGCGGAAGAGATCAAGGGTAAGGTCACCGGGAACCGCGGCGAGGAGATGAAGGGCAAGGCGAGGCAAAACGTGGGAAAAGTCAAACGCACTGTCCGCGACGTCAAAGAGGACGTACGTAGTGCGGCCAATCGAAACCGGACCTCACGGTAGGGAAGGATCATCGGCTCGACCATCGAGCCCGCCTGGACCCCAGATCGCCAAGCCGGCCGGCCGGTACCGAACATCCGCCAGGGAGTACGTACTTGGGGCCAGCTACATGGAGGTGTAGATAGATGAAACGGTTAGCCATGGGCGCGGCGTTGGGCGGCCTCGCCGTCTACCTCTTCGATCCCGAGTTGGGCGAGGAGCGACGTGAGCGCCTGCTCTCTCTTTGGCGAGAGAATCGGAGTAGCGCGGTGCAAGCTGGTCGGGTAACCTCCCAGGCAGCTGAGTCCGCGCGGCCAGTCGTTCGCCGCATGACCAAGGCAATGGGCCGTGACTGGGCGGAGGCTTTCGATCGACGCCCACCTGCGGTCAATCTGCCCAAGCTTATCGGTGCCGCTGCCATCGGTGGCACTCTCGTCTACTTCCTGGACCCGGTTCATGGCCCAGAGCGCCGGCAGTGGTTGCTCTCCAGGCTGGCGGCGGGTCGCCAGGCCGCCCGGCAGACGGTCAAGGCTGTCAAGCCCCACGCTGGCGGTGTCAGCGATCAGGTTGCCGACGCCGTCGAGGGCGTCAAGTCCAAGGTCCGCTGACATAGGGTCAGCGCGGAGGTCAGAGCATTGAAGGTCATCCTGCCGTGATGAACGCTGGCGCAAGCTGACTGATGTTGCGGCCCTGGTCCAAGTAAGCGCCGATCGACCGAGCGGCGGATCCCGCAACCGGTCACCGCTTAGGGTCGTCGATTGATCTCATAGGAGTTTGTGTGCCCCTCAGGCTTCGACGTGATTTGTCGAACCGGACGCGCGGACCGGGTGTGAATTGCACTTTTGACCCATGGTTCGCTGAATGACGAAACATAGTGCGAATTCGCCATTTGGCGTAAACTGCACGCATGATCACCAAGACCGAGGCGGTTTGGCGCCACCTTCTGGTGTCGGCATGGGAACAGGACCGCCGGCGCTCGTCGCTGTCCGAGCTGAGCCGCGAGCTCCACCTGCCGGCATCAACGGTGCACCAGTCGCTCGAACGCCCTCGATCGATCGGCGCGGTACGCGGCACCTCGAGCGGCATCCGCGTGCTGGATCCAAGACGTCTGCAGCTCCTTTGGGCGGCGCGACGCGATCTAGAGCGCGATATCGTCTATTCGACTCGGGTCGCGCTGCCGGTTCGAGAAATCGAAGCCCGCCTGCCTGCTTCGGCGATCCCGACCGCGTATACCGCGTTTGTACGTCACGAAGGCGTCAACCTGGTCGCGGACTACGAAGAGGTCGTTGTTTATGGCTCGACGCTGGAGATGCGGCGCCGGTTTCCGCAGCGCCGCGGAGAGCCGAACCTGATAGTCCTCGAGCCAGATCCCTTGCTGCCGCGTTACGGCTCCGTTGCGCCCCGATGCCAGGTCTACGCCGACCTATTCAACCTGCCGACCTGGCAGGCGCAGCGGTTCCTCAACGTGCTCGACCGCGACTTGCTCAGCAATGTCGCGTAGAAGCGCCAAGCAATCGGACGTTGAGCACGTCGAAGAGGTCATGCGAAAGTTCGTGCGCGAGTATCCCGATGCCGTTCTCTTCGGCGGGTGGGCGACTTACCTCAGAACCGGAGTTGCCAAAAGCCACGATATCGACGTGATCGTCGACCATGCGACGTTGGGCAAGGTTCGCTCGAAACATCAACTCTCAGAGAGCCGGCATGTCGGGGGGCGCAAGTTTGAGATCAAAGTCGACGGCGTTCCCATCGACGTCTATCCCGTGTTTCAGTCCCGGTTGGGTCAACGGCTTCAGCTGCCTGTCGAGACACTTCTTCCTCTGTCGGAGAGGATCGAAGGGGTGCGGCTGTTGAGCTCCGAGGCGCAGTTCGCAGCCAAGATGGCGGCGCTGCTCGATCGACCAGACTCGCTGCCGGGCGAGAAGGATCGAAAGGAGATGTGGGCACTCCTTCACAGCAACCCCGGCCTCGACTTCGTGACCCTGGGTCGGATTCTGAACCACGCCGGGTGGAAGCCGGAACAACAGGCCGAGCTGCTGTCAACAACTTTCGACCTCCTCGAAGAGACTCCAGGCCTCAGCAAGACCCAGCGGTCGACCCTCCGTGATCAGCGCCGTCGCGCTCTCGAATCGGTTCGTCAGCAGATCAACGACTTGGAGCTCGAGCTGTAGGGCGAACTCAGTTAGCAGGTATCCGCCGTGGAACTCAACGACCAAGACTACGAGTGCAGCACTTCATGTACTAATCCGGCTGAAGAAGGCCGGTGCCCAGGGCGAATTCACACATCGAGCGCCAAATTTGCGTGCCCGACAGGCTGCGATCGGGGTCCGCAATGCCGTTCCCTAGTTCAAAGCCGACACGAACCGAGTGCGGCACCGGGCGCTCCCAGCGTGGCTAGGCTTGTCCGGCGTCGTGGCCTCCATCGCACTGCTCGCTTCCGCCACGCTGGCCTTCGGCCGGGGTGCATTCATGGCCTTTGTAGCTTCCACGCTCTGGGTGGCTCTGGCCAGCGCGACGATGGTCCTCCGCCCGGCATCGGACGTCCAGCCTTTGGCAACTCGCGAAACCATCCCCACGGCCGGCTGATTGATTACAGGTTCGGGCACCTGAACAGGCTCGGCTCGCCGCCCAGACGCCGGCGAGCGGGCTGGCCCCGAATTCGGACTTTGCCTGTTCGCCTTCGAGCACGACCTCACCAACGCGACGAATCTATGAGAAATCGACTGAACGGTCGATTCCGCCGGGGCGCTGTGGCGCGTTGGCTTGAGCAATTGAGTTGGACTCGCCAAGGAGGCTAGGCATGCCGCTGTACATGGATATCCATCACAAGATCGACGGCCTCACGGCGGAGGCGATTAAGGGCGCGCACGAACAGGACGTGAAAGTTCAGAAAAAGCATGGCGTTACGTACCACAAGTACTGGTTCGATGAGGCCTCTGGAAAGGCGTTCGGCTTGGTCGAGGCTCCAAACAAGGAAGCCGCCAACGCAGTGCATCGTGAAGCCCACGGACTGGTGGCCGATGAGCTCATCGAGGTTCAGGAGGGGAGCTAAGCCGCCCTCGGCTCGAGGCCGTCCTCCCCAACCAAGCTTGTTGTACTGAGAGGCGCGAGCGGTCGCAACGCCCGCAGCCCGCATCTCGGTGGAGAGCGGATGACGCCCTCTCCTGCCGCGGCGCGACCTGCAGTGGGAGCGGGTCTCCGTGACCGGGGTCGCGGGGCGCTGGCTCCTTAGCTCGAGGGGATCTCAAGCGCGGCGAATCCGCTGAATTCTGTCGCGCATGATGACTACTGCGCACGGGTGTAGTAGTTCATGTAGCAATCCACCGACAGAACGGCCCCAAACGACCACGAGGCTGGAGCTCTTGGCAGCAATTTCGAACAGAAATCGATCGTTTCGGCGATTTCTGGACGAGAGTTCTTAGAGTTCGGGACCGTGAGGCCCCGGGTTCAAATCCCGGGCCCCCGACCAAATCTAGGCACACAGCGGCACAATATGTTGGGGTGCGCTGGTACAGGGCCACCATATGTCGGGCTGGAATCATCGGTCATGACCGACAACGTCTCGGGATTTGAACCGGCTCCTGGGTTTGCCTCAGGCCGCCGGGATCGCGTCCGCGGTCACACTCCGGCCTCCTGACTGATCCAGAGGCCTTGGCATTCCCCTCAGGGCCGTCTGCAATTCCCTGATCGTCATGTACCAGTGTGCGGTGGTGCGGCGGGTAGTTCCACTGTGACGCACAGCCCGCCGGCGGGCCGGGGGGTGAGGGTCAGGGTTCCGTCGTGTGCTTGGGTGATGCTTTTGACGATTGCGAGGCCGAGGCCGACACCTGCGTGGTCGGTGCGTATGCGTTTGGTGCCGCGAAAAAACGGCTCGGCAAGCGTGGAAACTAGCTGTGGGGTGAGCTTCTCGCCAGTGTTCTCGACGGTGAGGACCGCACTCTTGGGCTGAACGCTGGTCGTGATCCACACGATGCCTTGTTCAGGCAGATTGTGGACGATCGCGTTGTGCACGAGGTTCGTAGTCAACTGCAGCAGAAGCGCGTGTGAGCCGATGGCGGGGGTCACCTCGCCGGAGGTCTCGATGGTGATGCCACGCTTTTCTGCGAGGGGGAGGAGCGTTTCGGTGGCTTCTTCCGCTATGAGCGACAGGTCGACGTGTTCTCGGGTGAAGGACCGCTGGTCGGCGCGGCTGAGCAGGAGCAACGCTTCAGTTAGGTCGATCGCTCGGGTGTTGACGGCGCGGAGGCGGTCGACAAGTTCGCCGGGGTCGCGGTTCAGATCGTTGCGGGCCACGTCGAGAAGTGTCTGCGTCATGGCCAGCGGGGTGCGTAGCTCGTGGGACGCATTGGCTGCGAATCTCTGCTGTTCCGCGACGTGTGCTTCGAGCCTAGCGAGCATGGTGTCGAAGGCGTCGGCGAGTTCGCGGAACTCGTCTGTGCTGCCTTGTAGCCGGATTCGGTGGGAGAGCGATCCCTTCGTGGCCATTCGCGCGGCGTCCGTGATGCGAGTCAGCGGGGCCAGCATCCGGCCGGCGAGAAGCCACCCTCCCAGTAGACCGAATATCAGGAGGAACGCCAGCACGATGGCAGCGGCCGGAGCGAAAGCGCGCAGGAGGTTGGCCTGGGTCGGAAAGACACCGTTAACGGGGCTGACGATTAGCATGCGAACGGGGACGTAGCGCAGGAGGAAGAACCACACGGCGGCCAGCAGTAAGGCGCCTGCGAGCATGAGGAAGCCGGCATAGCTGAGGGTGAGCTTGAGGCGAACGCTCAAACCAGGGGCTCTATCCAAGGCCTCTTCCCTCACGTCGGGGTGCCGGGAGCCGCGTCGATGCGGTACCCGACGCCGGCCACGGTGGCGATGACCCAGGGTTCGCCGAGGCGTTTGCGCAGCGCCGAGACCGTGATGCGCACGGCGTTGGTGAAAGGGTCTGTGTTCTCATCCCACGCCCGTTCCAGCAGCTCCTCAGCGCTGACGACACCACCTTCGGCAGCGACGAGCACTTCGAGCACGGCGAACTGCTTCCGCGTGAGCGCGACGTAGCGGCCCTCGCGGTAGACCTCGCGGCGAAACGGATCCAGCCGCAGGCCTGCGATCTCTCGCACGGGTGGCCTGACTTGGGCGCGCCTGCGGTCGAGTGCTCTGAGGCGGAGCACGAGTTCTTGGAGTTCGAACGGCTTTGTAAGGTAGTCGTCGGCACCGAGCCCGAACCCGGTGGCCTTGTCGTCCAGCCGATCGGCGGCGGTGAGCATGAGGATCGGCATGGCGCTACCGGCGCGGACGATGCTTTTGGCGATCTCGTCGCCGGTAGGCCCGGGGATGTCCCGGTCGAGGACGGCGATGTCGTAGGTGTTGACGTTCAGCAGCTCCAGCGCAGTGTCGCCGTCACTGGCAATGTCGGCAGCGATCGCCGCCAGGCGTAGCCCATCGCGGATGGCCTCGGCCATATAGGGCTCGTCCTCGACGATCAAGACACGCATTCCTCGCGATGCTACCCAGCCGGAGCATATCGCCGGCATATCCAAAATCTCATACGTGCTGGCAACACCACCGTGCATTGACTTGAGGCATGACCAGGAGCGAACCAGCACAAACAACGTCCGTCGGATTCCCACGGGGCCAGGACATGAGTAGAACGCTGCCGTTGGCCGCCCTTGCCATGCTCACCCTGATCGTCGCTGGCTGTTCGAGCGCACCGACCGACACCAGCAGCGGCAACAACGCGGCCGCCAATCATGAACAGGCGATGAAGTTCGCCCAGTGCATGCGCGACAACGGCGTCAGCCAGTTCCCGGACCCGGACGCGTCGGGAGCGCTCACCATCGATCAGGTAGCAAACGGCTCGTCGGTGGACCCGAACAGCGCGACATTCAAGCAGGCGCTGACCGCGTGTAAAGACCTGGAGCCCGCAGGGTTCATGGGCCAGACCAGGAGCGCGCAGCAGCAGGAGGCGGCCCTCAAGTTCGCCCAGTGCATGCGCGACAACGGCGTGAAGGACTTCCCAGACCCCGCCCCAGATGGGCCCCTCATCGACACGAATCAAATCCCATCGTCCGGAACGGACGCTGGCAGGTCGATTCTCCACGCTGCGATGCAGAAGTGCCGCGGTCTTGCGGCGGCGGCGGGGGTGACGGGGGGCCAGTGATGCGGAAGACATGGCTGCTGGCCGCAGCGGTCGTCCTGGTTGCTGTCGCCGCCACCGGCGGCGTTGTCGCCGCATTCAGTCCGAAACAAGCGACCCCCGGCCCACAGCAGCCGCCGGCCAACACCGCGCAGGTGGAGAAAGGGACCCTCTCAGCCAGGGTCTCCATATATGGGACCCTGACCTATCGGGCGCGGCCGGACGGCTCGCCGTACTCCGTGATCAACCAGGCCCGCGGTATATACACCGAGCTGCCGGTTGATGGCGACAAAATCGCCTGTGGCGACGTGCTCTACCGGGTCGACGACCAGCCGGTGCTGCTGATGTGTGGCACGGTCCCGGCCTACCGCGATCTGCACGCCGGCGACGTGGGCAACGACGTTCGTCAGCTCAACACGAACCTGCACGACCTCGGGTACGACGCCGGTGTCGCTATTGATCCTAATAACAACGGTTTCACGTGGCGGACACAGCAGGCGCTCGAAAAGCTCCAGCACGACAAGGGTTTCGAGGTGACCGGACAGCTCCATATCGGTGATGCGGCCTTCCTGCCCGAATCTGTGCGGATCGCCAGCGTTATCGGCGAGCTCGGTGGATCCGCTCAGCCGGGTGCACCGGTCCTGCACGCCACATCCGACACGCCAGAGGTGCAGGTGGCCCTGGATCCGTCATACCAAGGTGAGGTGGTGACGGGCGACCTGGCGCAGATCACTCTGCCCGGGAACAAGTCGGTGACGGGAAAGGTGGACCGGTTGGGGAGAGTTGCCCAGGTCGCTTCTGGACAGAACAACAACGCCGGGCAGGCAACGATCCCGGCCTTCATCAGCCTGGACGACCCAGGCAAGGCGGGCGGGCTCGACTTGGCTCCGGTCCGGGTAGAAATCACAACCGGGGGAGTGGAGAACGCTCTGAGCGTCCCGGTCACCGCGATCGTCGGGAGGTCCGGCGGTGGTTTCGCGGTCGAGGTCGTTCGCAATGGGGGGCGACGCGACCTCGTGGCCGTGGAGCTGGGCCTGTTCGACGACGTAGCCGGGCGGGTCCAGGTCGAGGGCGATCTCCACGAAGGCGATCGGGTGGTGGTGCCGTCGTTGTGAGTGGCGAATCAGTTCTGGAGCTGGAGGCGGTGACCAAGGTCTACGGTGAGGAACCGCCGGTGCCTGCCCTCCGAGGAGTGTCCTTTGCCGTCCGGCGGGGCGAGCTGCTGGCGATCGTCGGCCCCTCGGGGTCGGGCAAGTCCACGCTCGTGCACATCATGGGGACTCTGGAGCGGCCCAGCACTGGCGTGGTTCGGATCGCCGGGGTCGACGCGGCGCGGCTGAGCGACCGCGAGGTGTCGCTGCTGCGAGCTCGGGAGATCGGGTTCGTCTTCCAGCAGTTCTTCCTGGCCGAACATGCCACGGTGCGTGAGAACGTCGCCGACGGGTTGCTCTACGCCGGCGCCCCCGCCGCCGAGCGGTACAGGCGCGCAGATGAGGCGCTCGAACGAGTCGGCCTCTCCCAACGCGCGAAATTCAAGCCGACCAAGATCTCCGGGGGCGAGCGGCAGCGGGTCGCGATCGCTCGGGCCCTAGTCGGTCACCCGGCGGTCATTCTCGCCGACGAGCCAACTGGGAGCCTCGACAGCGCCACCGGCGCATCGATCATGGAGCTCATCCGCGAGCTCAATGCTGCCGGCGCCACCATCGTCATGATCACCCACGACGCTGGCCTCGCCGATCAGCTGCCTCGCCAGATTCGGCTACTGGACGGGCAGGTGGTCTCAGATATCGCCAAGGGAGAGGCGCCATGAGTGCCAAGGGCGGACGGCTGAGGCTTGATGACGGGCTGCGGGTAGCGAGTGTCGGGCTGCGCTCCCGACCGCTGCGCGCCGCGCTATCCGCGCTCGGAATCGCGATCGGAACGGCAGCCATCGTGGGGGTTCTCGGGTTGTCCGCCTCCTCGCAGGCCGGGCTAATCGCGGAGATCAACCAGCTCGGCACGAACATGCTGACCGTCGAAGCCGGACAGAGCTTCACAGGAGGGGCCGCGAATCTGCCCCTCGAAGCGCCGGCGCGGATCACGCTCCTGGACAACGTTCAGCAGGTGGCGGACACCGCCCTCATGAAGGACGAGAAGGTGTACCGCAACTCGATGATCCCAGTGGCCAACACCCGCGGGATCGAGGTGCGGGCCACGAGCCTGAACCTGCTCTCAGTGCTCAACACCGGCGTGGCGCGCGGCGACTGGCTCAACGAGGGCACCGCCGGCGAGCCGGTCGCGATGCTCGGTTCGGTCGCGGCGCGACAGCTGGGCATCGACCGGGTCTTTCCTGATCAGCGGATTTGGCTGGGCGGCCAGTGGTTCAACGTCGCGGGCATCCTGAACCCCTCGCCGCTGGCGCCCGACATCGACGCCAGCGCCCTAATCGGCTATCCGGCCGCCCAGAAATACCTCGGCTACATCAGCCTGGTCGGGGGCGAGGAGAAGGCCGGACCGCCGAGCACGATCTACGTGCGCGCCGCCACCGGTCATGAGGCGGCGGTGCAGTCGTTGCTCGCGCAGACGGCCAACCCCGAGGCACCCTATGAGGTGAACGTCAGCCAGCCGTCCGACGTGCTCACCGCCCGGGCAGCCGCCGCGGGGGCTTTCAACAGCCTCTTCCTCGGCCTCGGAGTCGTGGCACTCATCGTGGGTGCCGTCGGCGTCGCCAACATCATGATCATCTCGGTTCTGGAACGCCGCTCGGAGATCGGCCTCCGTCGCGCCCTCGGTGCAACAAAGAACCAGATCCGAACGCAGTTCCTCGCCGAGTCGATCCTGCTCGCCGTCGCGGGCGGCGTCGTCGGTGTGCTGGCCGGGGCCGCGGCAACGGCTGTGTATGCCAGCACGAAGGGCTGGGCCATCGTCATCCCCGTCGAGGCGTGGTCGGGCGGCATCGCCTCGGCCATCCTGATCGGCGCGTTCGCTGGCCTGATGCCGGCCATTCGAGCATCTAGGATGCCGCCCACCGTCGCATTGCGAACGTTATAAGTGGGAAGTGGATCTCTATTGGGAGGCCGGCCTGCGCCCCCGCCTTCGCCGTGAGCGCGGCGTCGTGGGCGACGGCGATGGCGCGGACGATGGACAGGTCCGAGGCCGTGGTGCTCGCCGACGAGACGTCGATGTCGAGGCAGTGGCGGAAGCCGCTACGGCGCTAACGCCGGTCCGGGGGGGATTGGGTCCAGTCCCCACCTCTCTGCTGCTCCGCCAGGTCGTCTGCGCGGTCGGTGGGTAGCCCGGGACGCTCTCACCGCCTAGTGACCGTGCTGAGCGGCGGGAGCGTAGCCGCGGAGGAGGCCCAGCAACGACATTTCGAACTCGTTAGAGCGGTTCAAATAGTGTCCCGTCCCCCCGACCAGTTTCTGAATTCAGACTCATCCAGTAAGCGGAGCCAATGTGATAGATCCGCTGTATTGGTGTAGCACGGATGTAGCACACCTAAGCGAAATCCGCCAAACGGGTGGTCCTGACGGGCGGGCTGTGTGTATCGGTTGGAGCCCAGCTAGGCCCGCTTCACGTTGGTTGGGCCGGTTGCGTTGTCGCGGATACACATGGGAACTTCGGGTACACGTCTACAAAGGAAATTGGTGTCGGCTGTTGTCTCGCGATCGGCGGGACCGGGGCTATTCAAGCAAGCAATGCAGACACGATCTACGATCTCCAGGGACCATTTGCGGAAGCGGGCGGCTGTGCTGGAGTTGGGTTTATTGGATGCGTGAGCGGTTTCAGGGGCTCGGGCGTCTGCGGGCTGGGCTTGCTCTTGATGCTGCTTCGCGTGCTTATTGATTGCTGTCGTTCCCGCCGAGACCTTGCGCTCGAGAATCTGGTCCTGCGACACCAAATCGAGGTGCTCCTTCGTCGCAAGCCAAAGCCGCGTCTGCACAACCGGGATCGAATCCTTTGGGTCTGGATGCGGTGGCTCTGGGCGGAAGGATGGACTCGTCAACTGAGAATCGTGCAACCGGAGACGGTGATCGGCTGGCATCGAAGAGGTTGGCGCCTGTACTGGAGCTGGAGGTCGCGCAGTCGGCTGGGCCGGCCACGCCTGAGCCCAGAAGTCCGGGAGCTGATTGCTCGCGTGTCGAAAGAGAACCCGCTTTGGGGCACCGAGCGCATCCGCGGCGAGCTGCTCAAGCTCGCGATCGTGGTCAGCAATCGATCGATTCGCCGCTATCGATGGCGAGGTCCGAAGCGCGAGAGAAGTCAGGCCTGGAGAACGTTCCTACGCAACCAGATCAGGGGCATCTGGGCGGCGGATCTGTTCGTGGTGGAGACGATCGGCTTCCAAACCCTATATGTGTTCTTCTTCATCCGCCACGAGCGCAGGGAGCTGATTCACTTCAACGTTACCGCCAGCCCGACGGCTGCATGGATCTGGAGACAAGCGATCGAAGCGACCGCTTGGGGCCGTCAACCGCGACACCTGATCCGTGACCGAGACAAGGTGTACGGCGGCGACTTCGGGAGCAAGCTCGCCGGTGCCGGCAGCCGAGACGTCAGAACGCCCTACCGGACGCCTCTGGCGAACTCTGTCGCGGAACGGGTGGTGCGGACCTTTCGCCAGGAGTGCCTTGACCACGTCATCGTGGTGAACGAACTGCATCTGCTCGCCTTCCTCACGGAGTTCGTGTGCTACTACAACCATGATCGTCGCCATCGCACGATCGAGCTGGAGACACCGGTGCCAAGTCCGCCGATATCGCATGGCGAAGTCGTTAGCCGACCGATCCTGGGCGGCCTTCACCACGTCTATGCGCGGGCGGCATGAGCGATGCACTTATGCCGCCCTACAGCGTCTGCAATCCGACCAGACGCAGCCGGTTGCGGACTAACATGCGCAACCCAGTGGTGTCTTTCGGCGGTCCCACGAGGAAGGCACGGGAGAGGCCGAAGATGTCACCTTCAAAGAGCAGGCGGGCGATCAGGCGGGCATCGACGGAATCAGTCTTCAGCAGTTTACCCAGCAGAAGCTGGCGCTTCTCGTGAACCGCCCAGTTCTGTAGCCAGGTGATTTCGTAGCCCAGCTTCTCCAGGCACTCCACGATGGCCCGTCCGTAGACGGCACCGGTTGGCTCGATGCCGATCTGGGTCTGCTCGAGCGCGCTGCCAAAAGTCGTCAACCAGTCACGGAGCTCGTCAAAGCCCGCCCGGTTGCTGGCAATGCGGCGCGTGCGCGCCCGCTCCCAGCTTCCATCCTCCATTCGGGAGCGCGGGATCGCGGCAACGATAGGTTGCGACGACCAACATCAAGTCCCACGTAAAGGCGATCGGTGCCGGCCTGAGCCGTGCTGCCTCTGTTCTCAGTGAGAACTATGGCGGGAGATGACTTTCGTCAGATAGGTTTGCCGACCGGGTAGCAGTGCGGTAGGTCAATCGACCTCAGTCGCGCTGACCCACTTAATCCACCAGAAGCCCGCGGCCGTCGGGCACGACCCGCTACCCGACGGCCAGGTATCCGGGTCTGCGCGGCGTTCACGGTCGGTCTTACCGCGGATCGCCTAGAGTCGAAGGCGCACATGTACCGAAGAATCCTGCTCGCCGTGGATCCAGAGGGTCTGGCCGAAAGCGTGTTGCCCATCGTGGCCGCGCTGGCGCGCCGAAGTGGGGGCGAGGTTTTCGCCCTTGCGGCTGCGAAAGCAAGCGATACGCCAGAACAGCGGGCCACGCTGCAGAAACACGTGCAGGAGGCCACTAGCAAACTGAAGGCAGCAGGCATTACGGCTCACGGCGAGGTCCGCCAAGTAGCAGAGGAATCCACCGTTGCATCCGAGATCGTGGCGGTTTGTCATGAGAGAAAGGCCGACCTAGTGGCGCTTGGCTCCCATGGGCGCGGCAGTATCGCCGCGCTCCTTGAAGGCAGCGTGGGGCGTCAGGTCTTGTCCAGGGTTGATGCTCCGGCGATCCTGGTTCACAGTCGCGACACTGCACTGGGCACCCTTTTCCCCCGCCCACTCCGCCGGATCTTAGTCCCGGTGGATCACTCGGAAACATCGAGACAGGCGGTCAGGGTGGCTGTGGACATTGCGCGCGAGGAACGGGCTGCAGTGCTCATCCTCCACGTCAGGGAAATGGTCCCGTTCGGCGATGTGCCTTATATCGAGGGGTCCGATGAAGCTCATCAGTTGATGCAGGAACTAACGGCTGAGTTACCGACGACCGAAGGCAGCATCGAGAAGCGCATCGATGAGCCGTCACTGGATCCGGTTCCGGAAATTGTCGAGGCTGCTGAAAAGTGGAATGCCAATCTGATCGTGCTCGGCTCCCGGCGACTGACGGGGGTCGGCGGATTATTCCTCGGCAGCGTGGCGCTTGGTGTCATCCGCCACAGCGGGCGACCGGTGCTCATGGCCGGACATCCCACCCATCAGCTGGATCGGGGACAGCGACCGGCAGGCTGAGGCGCGGCACCGATTTTGGCTGCCGCCGAGGCGTGGACCACCCCGGGCGCTAGATCACGAAAGTCGTGTACGACCCGAGACTAGCGGTTGTCACGGCCATCAGGACGCGTGCTCGCTGGGGAGAGCTTGTCGAACAACTCAGCGGCCACGGGGCAACCTCCAGCGCTGCATTCTGTGGTCGAGCTGGTTTACAAGTGGAGCTGCAGCAGCCGTCGCATACCAGATGGCCACGCCGATCACCACCCCCAATCCGAATCCGGCCGCGACGTCCGTTACCCAGTGGACTCCCACATAGACCCGCGCGAAGGCCACCACCGCCGCCACGAGGGCCGTCGCCGCGCTCAATCGCTGTGCTGTGAACCACGTGGCCCCGCACACAGCTCCCAGCGCCGCGAGGTGATCTGAGGGGAATGAACTGTCGGTCGGATGCTGGATGAGCGGACTGAAATGCTCCACCACAAAGGGACGCGGCACGTATTCGATCAGGCCCATGAGACCTGCGACGCCAACTCCCCCGGCCAGCGCGAGACCGGCGGCGATTACCGTGCGCAGCGACGGCTGCCGCACATACAGCCAGGCAAGCACGAAAACGCCGAAAAAGACCAGATAATCGGCCGCCAAGCGGGCCAGCTCGTCGGCGACAGCGGAGTGACCGGCGAGTCCATGAATCGCATTACTCAGATCATTCATGCGTTGGCGGGCGAGGCGATTTGTTGCGGCAGCGCCAGACCCAGATGACGACGGGGATCATCAAGGTCAGGACAGGTAGGCGGCCAGGTCAGTGCCCGCTAAGCGCCAAATAGATGATCAGGGCTACGCCGGCCAGCAGGGTGACGACCACGATTGCGATCTCTGGGAAGGCTTCAGGCTCAAAGCAGCCTTTCTCGATCTGATCGCGAGCCTGAAAGAAGCGAAGAGTGCTTACCGCTACGGCCAAAAGTCCTGATGCGACCAAGACGATTCCAATCGGTCCCGAGTAAGACGAACCCGATTGAATGGGGTGGCCGCCGAGCGCCGATATCTCACGGAGGAACAGACCGAATCGAGCGACCACGAACCCGAGACCCATGAGCGCAATGGCCGTCCTGATCCAGGCCAGCAGCGTCCGCTCGTTGGCTAGGTGCTCGCGAGCTCGGGTGCTCTCGTCGCCGGTCTTCAGCGGCACATTCGACTGCTTTTCTTTCATCAGGTTCTGATGAGATACACGAGAACCGCCGTTCCGGCTCCGGCGGTCAAAAGAGACAGGCCGAGGTTCCAGGAAACCGAGGGCGCAAATTCTGCCGCTTCGATCGCGCGCCGCATCCGGATAAAGCTAACTCCCGCAACCACGATGACCAGCCAGCCCGCTGTGGCGGCAAGGACACCCAGATATCGATTTGGCATGCTCTCGATGACCTGAAACCTCGCAACGGCGTAGCCCATCGCGAGAAGTACTAGGCCTGCCCGCAGCCAGGCGAGAAAGGTGCGGACGTTAGCAAGGTGGTCGCGAATCCGTACACCTTCGCCGCCGCCTCGGCCCCGGACAGAGGTCCGACCTGACGAGATCGGCATGGTGACCGGTTCGTTGAAGGAGAGCCTAGGCCGGGGATCGTTTTGACTCAACTGACACCACTCACTCTATGCGTCCGACCGAACGCATTAGCAGGCTGCTGAAAAATCACCCGTAGCGCGCACATCGCGTTTCGCGGCGGTCGGGCAGGCTCAGAAGTACCAGTTTGGGTTGGGCTTTTACTCGCGGCTGCTCGGAAGCAGCCGCTCAACCGCCATTACGCCGGCCGCGGTACGAGGTTCGACCTCCGGACTAGGTTGAAGGCGGCGCCGGTGATCTCCACCCAGAGCTGGTTTCGACGCCGACCGATGAATCTGAGTCTGCGTCCACCACCTACCGTTTTCACCCAGCTGAAGATCTCCTCGATTCGTTTGCGCATTCGCTGGCTGAGTGCATAGCCGGCACGCTTTACCGTTCGACCGTCGATGGCGCTCCCCCCACGGAAACGTGTGGTGTTCTGAGCAATGTGCGGGGTCACGCCAAGCTCGCGGCATCCCTGCACGAAATCCTTGCTGTCGAACCCCTTGTCGGCACCGACGGTCATTCGTCCCTTCTTCCGACCTAGCCGGTGCAGCATCCGGAGGCCCGTCTCGCGCTCGGCACGTCCATGGGCCTCGGTCAGCTCGACGTCGACTATCAGACCGTTACGGTTCTCCATCAGCACGTGGCCCGCGTAGCAGAGCTTGGCCGGGACCGCTCCTTTGCGAGCTAGCCTGGCCTCGGGGTCCGTCTTTGATTGATGTGTCTGGTTCGAGCGCTTCTCCCCACGCCAATTGACTTCCGGGTTCCGGTTTCCGTCCCGCGGTCCCTTCGGACCGCCGCCTCGCCGGCGCTTGCGCTTCTGCTGCCCGCCCAGGTTCGGCTTACGTTCCAGGCTCTTCAGTGACGCCCACGACTCCAGCAGCGTTCCGTCCACCGTGAAGTGCTGGTTCGAAAGTAAACGCTGCTGCCTTGCCTCCTCCAGCACCGCCTGGAAGAACAGCTTCGACACCATGTTGTCCATCAGGCGCTCCCGGTTCTTACTGAAGCTGGTCGCATCGAAGGCCGGGTCTTGCACGTTGAGGCCCAAAAACCACTTGAAGAGAAGGTCGTACTGCAACCGCTCGCAGAACTGGCGCTCGGAGCGAATCGAGTACAGAGCCATCAGCACGCTGGCCTTCAACAGCTGCTCGGGCGGGATAGAGGGCCGGCCCACCTTGGCGTACATCTCCTCGAACGTTGGTTCCAGGCGAGTCAGAGCTGACTCCACGAATGGCCGCACGCGCCGGATTGGGTGCTGGTCCGGAATGAGATCTCCGGGATCGACGACTGTGCATATGGTCATCTGCCGATCGGTGCTACCGCGCATGCTGTGACTCCTGCTGGGACGTGGGCTGAAGGCTCGCGCCGAGTCTACGTCCGCGGCGCACCGCGTGGAATCAGTTTTTCAGCACCCTGTTAGGTCAGAAACCGCCGCAACAAGCAGGAAGGCTCCAAACACAACGACCATAGCGACAGCCGGGTAATTGGCGATGCGCTAGGCAGTGCCCACGGAAAAACCGGAAGCCGATGAACCCAGTGATCCTGGCGAATAGGCCGTCACGAGTCTCAGCATTCACTCTATTGATTGCCAAGATCACAGCCAACCTTGCGGATTGTCGCGAAAACAATGGACGTCAGTGGATTATGGAAGCGGCATTGATCTTGCCCCGCTTCGGTGGACACCCTGAGACTCGGGATCACGAGTCCGTGTGGTGTGGCTGACAGCCAAGATGATGCGATGAAGGAGCGGGCCTCCGCTCCCGTGGTCAAGGGCTGAGACTTTTCTCGCCCGCGATCAACGACCGACAAGAAGGAGGCCCAAGACATGGTTTACATCGGAGTCGACCTTCACCGCAAGAAGAGCCAGGTCGCGGCCCTCGATCAGGACGGCAACCTGATCTTCAACCGCAAGGTCCGGACTGGACCGGGAGAGATGCAGCAGCTGATCGACGAGCTGCGGCCGCAGCCGATCCAGGTGGTGTTCGAGGCGACCTTCGGCTGGGGCTGGTTCGCCGATCTGCTGGCCGAGCTTGGCGTTCCAGCTCACATGGCGCATCCTTTGAAGACCAAGGCGGTCTCCTCGGCGCGGGTCAAGAACGACGCCGTCGACGCCAACATGTTGGCCCATCTGCTGCGCGCCGATCTTTTGCCCGAAGGCTGGATTGCTCCGCCAGAGGTGCGCGAGGCTCGGCGCCTGGGCCGGATGCGAGCAGCCCTGGTTCGAGTCCGGGCCAAGCTCCGGGCTCAACTTCATGTAGTAATCCGGCTGAAGATTCGTGCAAGTCTGGACGCTCCGGGCGCGTCGACTTGAAGAATTGAACTGAAAAACGCAGAAACCGACATGTTTGGACGAAATGTCGCGTGGTTCGGGACCGTGAGGCCCCGGGTTCAAATCCCGGGCCCCCGACCACGTTCTTGAATTCAAAACTCAGTGCTGGCGACTCGGGCGATGCCGATTTTGGGCCCGGAGATCACAGAGAGATCACATAGTCCCGATCCCTCACGCCGCGCGACATGACCCGCCGTAGGCCCGGCGGAACAAACACTGGCTTTGTCGCTAGAGTCCGTTAATCGGGTCGTGGTGATCTCTTCTAGACGTAGCTTCACAACACGCCTCTCACCCGCCGAGTGCGCACGCCGCTTGAACCAGCGGTTTCGACCGTTAGTACGACCCGGTCGCGCGGATGAGGCCGGATTTTGGGCGGCGACGGGCTGAGAACGGCAATCCGGCTCCGGGGGACGTTCTCGCCCGCCGGAAACGGCCTGACCGTCGTGGACTATTGGGTTGAGTTGAGACCGTATCTCGTTTGGGCTTGGCCTGCCGCTGCTCTGGTCGGATTCGGCGTGCTGATCGCGGGGTTCATCGCCGCGCACCTTCCTATTCGGTACCTCTGGCCCTTTCTCCCTGCCGTGGCGTTCGTTGGCGGAATCACGGTTTACATCTCGTGGCGCCAGTTCCAGACCTTGCAAGCTGTCCTCCGTCAGGAACTTGCGGCCAGTGGTTGAGTGACCCCGGCGGACGCGACTCTCTGAAGCTAGATCTCAGCCGTTGGCACAGTGGCCGGGGTACGAGCGGTATGGAGCAGGGTTCCGAATCGTGCGGCCGCGTTAGATCGCATCCTGGACGTCACGTGGCCGTATAGGTCGAGAGTGGTCTGGACATTATCGTGGCCCAGGCGCTCGGTCACGGTCTTGACGTCGACGCCTGCCTCGAGCAAGAGCGTCGCATGCGTGTGTCGGAGGCCGTGGAGTCCGATCGCCGGAACCACGGCCAGATCGCGGACGCGCCGCACGAAGCGCCGGCCGATGACGTTCGGATCCGCAGGCTCGCCCCCTGGCCGACAGAAGATGAGGTCAAGATCGGATCGGTAGGCGTGTGGGGTGCATCAATTTGCATCAGGACCGTCCGGCAGCGCGACCGCGTGATCGCTTACCATCCGCGGCGCTCATGCTCCTGGCCGGCCTGTACGTTTGCATCCGTTTCCTCGTCGACCTGTTTCTGATTCGGCAGCCTCAGGGCCAGCGCGACGCGGAACTGTTGCTGCTGCGCCACGAGCTGAGCGTGTTGCGGCGCTCAGTCAAGAGGCCGCGACTGCGAATCTGGGACCGAATGATCCTGAGCGCGCTTGGGATGCGTCTACCACGTTCGAAATGGAATGCCTTGATTGTTCGCCCGGAGACCGTGCTGGGTTGGCATCGCGCGCTGATCCGTCGGAAATGGGCGGCCTACAGCCGGCGAGGGCGCCCAGGACGACCGCAGATGCCGGCCGAGTGCCGGCAACTGATCCTGCGTCTGGCCAAGGAGAACCCACAGTGGGGCTATCTGCGCATCCGCGGCGAGCTGCTCAAGCTCGGCTATGCGGTCTCGCCGACCGCGATCAGAAACCTGCTTCGCCGGAATGGCGTCCCCACCTCGCCGCACCGCTCGAAACTGAGCTGGCGAAAGTTCATGCGGGCGCAAGCTTCGGCCATCGTGGCCGCTGATTACTTCACGGTCGAGACCTGGAACCTGAAGCGCGTCTACGTGCTCTTCTTCATTGAGCTCGGACGGCGGCGGATCTTGAGCTTTGGCGTTACGGCCAATCCGGATCAAGCCTGGGTCAGCCAACAGGTGCGCAACCTGACCTGGCGGCTGCAGGATCTCGGACTGGCTGTCCGGTTCCTGGTCTGCGACCACGACAAGAAGTTGCCTTTCGTGATCGAGCATCTTCTCGCCGCCGAAGGCGTGAGAGTGATCCGCACGCCGCTGCAGGCGCCGGTTGCGAACTGTTACGCCGAGCGCTGGGTGGAAAGTGTCCGCCGCGAATGCCTTGACTGGCTGATCATTCTCGGTCGAGGCCACCTCGAGCGAGTGCTGGGCGAATATGTCGACCATCACAACCGCGCCCGACCGCACCGCGCCCTGCAGCTGCAGCCTCCAAATGGCGATGCACCTGTGCCTGGTCCGGTCGGAGGGATCAATCGTCGCGTGAGGCTGGGCGGGCTGATTCACGAGTACTCGCGCCTGCCCCGCGCTGCCTGATTAGGCCTCGCAAATGCCGAGGATGCCACGCGTCACCGGTGCCGAAGTCCTGCGAGCCCTGCGCTCGTTGGGTTGGGTCGTGGTGACTCAGCACGGCTCGCACGTTCAACTCAAGCATCCTGATCGGCCCGGTCGGGTCACGATCCCAATCCACGCGGGAGAGACAATAGGGCCGCGCTTGCTGGGATCAATACTGACCCAGGCTGGATTGTCAGTTGATGAGTTCCGATCGGCGCTCTAACCTAGGAGGCCCATGAAGCAACGCACATATTCGATCGTTCTCGAACCAGAGGAGGGAGGAGGTTACGCCGTCACAGTACCGGCCCTACCCGGTTGCTTCACGCAGGGCAAGACGGTCGAGGAAGCAATGGAGCGGGCAGCTGAGGCCATCAGCGTGCACATTGCGGGACTAGAGGCGGATGGCGAGGCCGTGCCCGAGGAGCGAGAGCCTCCCCGGCTGGTTACCGTGACAGTCGCCGCCTGACTTCCAGCGGCCGGCCGAGGTGCTCCCATTTGCCCAGATCGCTAGGTGCCGGCATCAGGCCGGCATTTGTGCACCCGACACCTCGAGAATGCGTGGCCACCGACATCATTCGGACTCGATCGTGACCGGTGCCGTCCGGCGGCCAATGTATTTTCTGAGCCGCACCCCGCCATTGGAGCGGGCGCCGTGGCCGCGCCCGCTCCAACTCGCCAGCGACTAGCCCGTTGCCAGCAACTGATTCACCTGGCTGGCGGCGTCATCGAGAGCCTGCTTTGCTGCCTTCTTGCCTCCAAGCGCGTTTTCGACCTCGTTGTTGATATCCCCGATAGCCTCGTTCCAGGTGGGCAGGGCTGGATCGAAGACCGCGGTGGGGAGCTCTTGGGGTGCAGCCAGCAGGATCGGATTTGCGGGATAGAAGCTCGACTGCATGTCCTTGTAGGCCGACTGCCGGACGGGCATGTACCCGGTCTTTTCGGACCAGTATTCAGTCTGGGTCTTGCTGGTGACGTACTTGACGTACTGGAAAGCGCCTTGCTGGACCGCCTGTGATGAGTGGCTGAAGATGCAGACATTGGTTCCCTGGATCAACGCGTGCGATCCCGATGGGCCGCCCGGCTGGACAGCCGTCTTCATGGTGAACTTGCCGGCCACGGCCTGCTGCTTGTACGAATAGCCTGCGATGGTGCCGATGCTCATGGCCTCCTTCCCGGCTCCAAAGTCGGCGTCGTCGTAGCCGGAAATGGTGTGTACCGACCCGTTGCTGATGGCGTCGCGCCACATCTGCAGGACTTTGACTCCTGCATCGGAGTTGAACGCTACTTTGGTCTGGTCACTGTTGAGCAGACTGCCGCCGTAGTCCATCAACATCTCTTCGAAGATCAGCTCCATTGAGTTCGAGTTGTCCGTTCCCCAATGGCCGTTGCCGGTCAGCTTCTGGGCGTCAGAGAAAAACTCGTCCCAGGTCGTCGGCGGTCCAGAAAGCCCCGCTTGCTTGAAGAGATCGTCGTTGTAGTAGAGAACGTAATCCGACTTGTTGAAAGGCAACATGTACTGTTTGTTGTTCAACTTCCCATCGTTCAAGAAGACCGGGAAGAAATCGCTCAGGTCCGTCGACGGTAGGCCGTCCTTGGCGTTGATGTACGGCGTCATGTCGGCCAGTGCCTTGGACGCGTTGTACCGGGCAGCCCAGTTCTCGTAGCACTGGGCCAGGTCAGGAGGATTGCCCGCGGCAAGCGCCGCAAGCGTCTTTGTGTTCAGCGTGTTGTAGTCGGGATAGACCTGGAGTTGGACGGTGACGTTGCTCTGGCTCTGGTTAAAGTCGTTCGTGATCTTCTCCAGGGTTGGCTTCAGGGCGCCGCCAGCCATCGCCTCCCAGAACTGGACCGTGACCTTTTGGTTGAGGGCGCCCAACTGGCCGGATTCACCGCCGCTGGTCCCTCCGCAGGCGGCAAGGAGCACTGCCGCCGTCGCTCCAACGTGCCATAACCTTTTCACATCTGATTCCCCCCCTTGAAAGTGCTAGCCACGGATGCCCGTGGCCGCGATGCCGCCGACCAACTGTCTCTGCGCAAAAAGAAAGAGGACCAGGATCGGGAGCGTCGTCATCAAGGCTCCCGCCGCCAGCAGCATGGGCTGGTGGTTGTCCGTGATGTTGAATCCGGCCAGTGCGACTTGAAGCGGCCGGTAACGATCGGTAGAGGTCACGATCAGAGGCCACAGGAAAGCGTTCCAGCCCAACACGAAATGGAACAGCGCGACCGTGACGATGACTGGACGCGCGAGCGGCAGCGCGACCGTCCACAGATATCGCAGGTGCGTGCAGCCGTCGAGCTGGGCCGCATCCCAGAGGTCGCGGGGAAGTGTCATGAAGAACTGGCGAAAGAGGAAGATCCCGAACACGCTGGCGCCGAAGGGCACTATCTGCGCCTGGTAGCTGTCCAGCCACTGCAGGTGGGTGAGCGTGATGTAGTTGGGTACGAGCGTGACCTCGTTAGGGACCATGTATATGGCGACCACGAAGCCGAAGATCAACGACTTGCCCGCGAACGACATCGCGGCGAAGGCGTAACCGGCCAGCGCCGATGTCGCCAGCACGAGCAGGGTCGTCGCCCCGGCCACCACGATGGTGTTGAGGTAGAAGCGAGGCCAGGGCACTTCGTTCCATGCCTCTATGTAGTTGCTCCATGCCCAGTGCGGCCAGAGCACGGGTGGGAACTGGTAGAGCTGGTTGGGCTCGTTCAGCGAAGTGACCACCATCCAATAGAAGGGGAAGGCGAAAACGACGGCGATCGGGATCAGCAGCAAATAACGCATGCCGTGGGCTACAAGTCGCCGCGTCACCGGTAGAACACTCGCCGCGAAGCGATGCGCATCTGCAGCAGTGTCACCGCGAGGATGATCGCGAAGAGTGCGACCGAGATAGCGGAGGCATAGCCGGCCCGAAAGAACTCGAATGCCTGCTTGTAGAGGTAGACACCAATCGTCATCGCGGCCCGGTCTGGTCCGCCGGTGACGCCGGCGTCGCCCTCAGTGAGGACGTAGACCACGTTGAACACCTTGAACGAGCCGATGCTGGAGATCAGCAGGACGAAATAGGTGGTGGGTGATAGTAGAGGCCAGGTGACTCTCCGGAAGACCTGCCACGAGTTGGCGCCGTCCACGCGCGCGGCTTCCTCCAGGTCAGGAGGGATGTTCGCCAGCCCCGCCAGGAAGATCACCACGTTGAATCCAACCGTGGCCCACAGCGAGTAGAGGATGACCGAGGGCATGATCGCGCTCGAGTCCGTCAGCCAGGCCACCTTCGGCAGGTGGAAGACCGCGAGCACACTGTTCAGCAAGCCGTAGTCGTGATTGAAGATCCACTCCCAGATCACGATTGTGGCCACCGCCGGCGTGACGTATGGGGCGAAGACGGCTGCGCGGAATAGCGACCGGCCGCGGATCCTCGAGTTGAGCAGGAGCGCGAGCCCGAGCGCCAGCAGAGTTCCGACAGTCACCGTGACCGCGACGAAGTAACACGTCTGCCAGAGTGACTTCCACCAGAGGCTGTCATTGGCCATCCGCTGGTAATTGGCCAGGCCGATCGGGGTCGCGTCGGAGCTGATCAAGTCCCAGCGGTAGAGGGAAAGGACCAGCACCCAAATGGCTGGCAGAACGACAAAAGCGAGCAGCAGGATCAGTGCCGGCGCCATGAACAGGTAGCCCTCCAGGGCTCGTCCCTCCAAACGCCGGACATAGCCCGACGTCGCGGCACCCACGGCAAACGCTTCACGCACCCCCATGACGAGAACTTTTAAGTATCTCCCAGCAGCCCCTGGCGGGCCAATGTGAACTTCAGCCGCCCCGGACTGACAAAGCGATAGGCCCTTATGCCGAGGAGCCGCGCGGCGTCGACGTTCCGCTGCAGATCGTCGATGAATAGCGACTCCGCCGGCTCCACTCCGAGGTGGCGCAGCGCCAGCCGGTAGATCTCGGGCTCAGGCTTTCTGAATCCGACCTCGGCTGAGATGACGATGTCGTCGAAGAGGCCGGCCACAGGCGCCAGCAAGTCCCTGAGATCGGGACCGGCGTTGCTGAGCAGCCCGAGCCTGGCCCGGCCGCGGAGATGGCTGAGCAGTTCGACCAGCTGCGGGCGTACCTTCGGTGCCTCGAAGAGGTGCGCCCAGACAGCCGATGCGGTTATAGGGTCCGGCGGTACGGGAAATCCAGCACAGACCTGGGTCCAGAAATCGGCCCGCGTCTGGCGCCCGGTGCTGAAAAGCAGCCAGGCGTCTTCGTTAAAGAATGCGTCCAGGCCGCCCGCGGCGATTCCGAGACGGCGCTCGAAGGCGCGCCGCGCGGCGCCGGGTGGGCGGCGGGTGAAGACGCCGCCCCAGTCGAAAATCACGGCTCGGGTTGGGGGCGGCACGGCGGTTATCATGGTCGACTTCAGTGCGACGGGCAACCACGGTTCTCACTTTCCTGGCGACCGGGGACCCGACCGGGCTCAAGTTCACGGTCGAGTACGGCGCCTCCCGTGCTCTGTTCGATTTCGGGCGGGAACACGCGCCGGGCCGGGCGCTTTTTTCGCTCGGCCTCGAGCCGCGACCGGGGCGCGAGCTGGATGATCTCCTGGCGATCGGTATGGCTCCGCGGCTGGAGGGCCTCTATCGGGACTGGGACGGCCGCACCAGCGTCTTTATCTCCCACCTGCATCTCGATCACACATTTCTTGTGCGCTACCTCGACCCCGCCGTTCCGCTCTATTACCCAGCCGCCATGGAAGAGCTGCGGGCGGCGTGCGCTGGCGCTGGCTTGGTGCCCTGGCGGACACCCGCCGGGATTGGCATCGCCGATCGCAAGACTATTGGCTGTGGCGAGATCGAGGTCGAGTTCGTGGCGGTCGATCACGATCTGCCAGGAGCGACCGGCTTCCTGATCAGGACGCCCGACCTGAGCCTGGCGTATACGGGTGATCACCGCTGGCACGGCCTGCATCCAGAGCTCACGGAAGGCTTCGCCGAGGCGGCCCGCGGTGTCGACGTGCTGGTCCAGGAGGCCGTCTCGCTGGCCCCCAGAGATGCGGTCGCGCCCGAGGTCGCGGCAGCCCAGGTCGAGCGCCTGACCGAAGCGGCGGTGATTGCGCGCTTCGAAGAGCTGCTTGGGCGGGCGCGGGCTCTTGTCGTCGCCAACCTCTATCCAATGAATCGGGAGCGTGTCTCAGCGCTCGGTCGCGCCTGTCAGAAGAGTGGCCGCATGCTGCTGATGGACCCGCAAGCGGCTGTCGTCGCCGGCTGGGAGGAGATCCTTGGTGACCCGGCTGCGGTAGCCGCCGACCCTTCGCGCTACTGCGTCGCGCTGGGCTTCCATTCACTGCCGACGCTGATCGACTTGCGGCCGCCAGCGGGCTCGATTTTCATCCAGTCAGACGGGTCGCCGCTGGGCATCTGGGACCCGGCCTGGACCGTACTGCTGGCCTGGATCCAGATGTTCGGTCTCGAGCTGGTCCACCTCGCCAGCAGCGGCCACTCAAGGTCGGAAGACGTGGTCAGAATGGTGCGAACTGTGGCGCCCGGCCTTGTGCTGCCGGTCCACACCCGGGCCCCCGAGGCGCTGGAGGTGCCTGGGATAGCTCGGCTCGTACCGGTGCCACTCCAGCCCTACACGGCCGGCCAGCTTCGCTCGCTTAGAGCTTGAGCTTCCATGCGGCGATGTCCTCGAGAGCGTCATAAGCCGTGAGGTCAAACGTGACCGGAGTGATCGTCACCCAACCCGCTTTGAGTGCCGCCGCGTCCGTATCCAGATCGGTGTCGGTTGTTTTGTACGTTGCGGTCAGCCAGTAGTACGGCTGGTTGTCGGCTTCGGTGCGGAGAGTGAACTTGCCGGTGTAGCCAGAGCCACCCATCCTCGTGACCCTGACGCCTTTGATCTGGTTCCGCCGCAGGTTGGGCACGTTGACGTTGAGCAACACCTTCTGCGGTAGGCCATGCTCAAGGACCGCGGCAGCGATGCGGCTGGTGAGCCTGGCGGCAACCGACCACTGTGGGTCGGTGAACGTTCCAAGCGAGACAGCGATGGACGGAATGCCGAGGATGCGAGCCTCTGTAGCCGCCGAGACGGTGCCGGAGTAAATGACGCTCGTGCCCGTGTTCGGGCCCAGGTTGATTCCGCTCACCACGAGGTCGGGCGGTTCCTTGAGCAGTGAGGCGATGGCGATCTTTACGCAGTCGGCCGGCATCCCGTTGATCGCGTAACCCATCCGCCGGCGGCCACTGCTGAACTCCTTCACCCGCAGCGGCGTCAGCGTGGTGATCGCGTGCCCTACCGCTGAGCGCTCGGCGTCTGGGGCAACAATCGTGACGATGCCCAGCCTCTTGAGCTCCAAGTAAGCAGCGTGCAGTCCAGGCGATGTGATGCCATCGTCGTTGGTGAGGAGAATCTGCGGCCGCGTCCGAGCCTGCCCCGATTGACCCTCGGCCCGAACGGGCGTCCGGCGCTCTGTGCGGCGCGAGACTCGGGGCATTCGCATCGGCTTCTCGTGATCGTAGCTTCGAAACGCTGGGCTGCCTCGGCATAAGGCCGTCGGCCGTCGGCAGCGGCTCAGCTGGCCGAGGCGTGGAAACGTGGGTGTGGGGTGCATTTAGTCCATTCGTATTCAGCGAGCGTGACTTGGCTAGCCGATTAGCCAGCCTGGCTATAGTGCTAGACGGCCGGTAGGTGAAGCAGGTTGAGGTCAAGAGGCGCATTCACCGCGCAGCCCAAGCTCGAAAATTCAGTGGCGGCTCGTCAGGCAGGGAGGGCCCCCACGAGGTTGCAGTGCGGGCGAACCAAGGTCACAATCCCGCGGCACCGCGAGATCAACGAGATCACTGCCCGAGGCATCTTCACAACCCTGGAGGCTGAGTTGGGCCTCGGGTGGTGGACGCGATGAAGCGTAAGACCTACACCGCTCGGTGTCAGCGCAGCGGTGACTGGTGGGCGATCAGTCTTCCCGAGTTGAGGGGCGTCCACACGCAGGCGCGGCGGCTCGAGAGGGCTGAGGCCATGGTGCGTGACGCGATCGCCCTCTTCTTGGATGTCCCTTCGGATTCCTTCGACGTCAGGATCGAACCCGTACTGCCGCGCGATCTTCAAGGGAAGGTGGGACGAGCTCGCAAGGTTAGGGCCGAGGCCGAGGTCCTCCAGCGTGAGGCGGCAATCGCCAGCGCCGAGGCTGCAGCGGATCTCGTTCAAACCGCTCACTTGACGGTGCGTGATGCCGGGCGCGTCCTGGGCCTCTCCCATCAACGGATCACCCAGCTGCTCAAGACAGCTTCAGGGAAAGGCAAGCGCTCCCATGAGCGTGGCATTCGCGTTGCTGGCGCCGGCCGATCCCAGGGCGATCGCAGCGCTTGATCACGCTGGAACCCGTCTGGTCGCCGGGAAGGCCGCCCAGCCTGCGACTTCCGGATTGCCAGTGACTGCGCGTTTGAGCGAAGTTCGGATGGTCGATTTCAGGGGTGTTCGCATCTGCTCCGAGAATCGCGGCCACTCTGATGTCATTGAGCCAATCCAAGAACACGAGTGCCTGCTCGACCTTCCAGTAAACCCAAGAGGCACCAGGAGGAGCGTGGTAGCTCGTCGCGACGAATTCGACATCGCCAACCGCAACTCGCACCGCTTGAACCCGCTCCGGCAGTGGCAAGCCGAGTGGCTTCGGCAGATCCTGCAGGAGGCCGACGCCGCGCCCGCCGACCGCAGCGACACGACCCCTGCCCGGTGTCAAGCCAAGACCAGAACTGATCGTGGAGTGCTTGAGCCACTCGAATCCAACGTTGTCGTGCAGGACCGACGAAGAATCTGGGTTCAACTCTTGCAGGAGAACCAAGTCGGGCTGCAATGACCGGAGGAATGCTCCCTGGATCGCAGCTCGCCTTGGCCCGCTGAAACCAATATTCCAACTGACGACTCGGCAAGCTTTCCCAACGGTCATGCCGGCCACCGGGAGCATCACTCAAATGACTTCACCGCAGTCAGAAGAAACGAGGCAATAGCGCTGGCTCACGGGATTGCGACGAGTACGTCAGTTACGTCTACACGAGTAGACAGTCCAGAGCCTAGCTTGATATAGTGTCTACTACGGTGGACGCATGACCGGCCAGTCCGTCCTCCGACGGATAAGAGAGGCGGGTTGCAAGCCGGGGCCAGTCCGCCAGCAAGGGAGTCATGTGAGAGTCGAATGCGAAGCAGGTAAGTGCCGAACTACGGTGCCAGTCCACCGTGGTCAAGATCTGCCGGCGGGAACGCTACGCGCGATCGAGCGAGACCTCGAGCCGTGCCTAGGTCGACGTTGGCTCCAGGGAGGTAGGCGATGAAGCAACGAGTCGTCGCGAGGATTCGCCGCGACAGAGATGGCAGCTGGCTGGTGACCTTTCCGGAGATCAGGGGTGCACACACGTATGGCCGATCGTTGAACCAGCTGCGGCGGCGCATCCCTGAGGTGCTGCGCCTATGGGATCGAGACCCGGCTCGTTTTGACATCGTCGAGGTCCTGGACCTGCCAGCCAGCCTCAAACAGGCAATCTCGATCGCGACGAAACAGCGACGTGAGTCAGAAGAACGAAGCCGTGTCGCGCAGCGCGACTTGGAGAGGACGATCCAGCGTCTTCAGAGTCAACTGAAACTTGGGGTGCGTGACACCGGAGAGCTGTTGGGAATCTCGCCGCAGTACGCACACAAGCTCCGCCACCGGAAAGATGCGACCAAGGCGCCGCCTACACGTCTACCTCGGTAGACAGTCCGTGTAGTAGTTCATGTAGTAATCCACCGAAAGAACGGCCCAAATCTGGACGGCGACGTCGGCAGAGTTAGAACATTCGAACTGAAATCGATCGTTGCGATGAATTCTGGCCGAAAGTTCTCAGAGTTCGGGACCGTGAGGCCCCGGGTTCAAATCCCGGGCCCCCGACCAATTTCTGAACTTGAACCTGACACCCCGATCGCTACTTACGTGCCAACACTGGTGTATGGGTGTAGCACGCATGTAGCACACTCTCCAAAACTTGCTTCCGAACTTGCGTGTGGGGATCACTTATTCGTCGGCGGGCAGGCTACTCCGAGTAGGGTCGCTTGACCGATAGGATTTCGACCGCCGATGCTCTTGCCCTTCGTGTACTCCTGGCTTCGGCTGTTCCTCGATCTGGTTGATGTGAGGTTGCGAGTCCACGACCCTGAAGCAGAGCTGCTTCTTCTCCGGCACCAGCTTCGAGTCGTACGCCGTCAGGTCAAGAGACCCCAGTTGAATACGGCGGATCGGACGATCATGGCGGCGTTGAGCCAGCGGATGAACCGGGCGGTTCTGGCCGGGATGCTGGTCCAGCCGGAAACGGTGCTGGGTTGGCACCGCGAGTTGGTGAGAAGAAGGTGGGCAGCCTTCGGTTCCCGGCGTGGCCCTGGTCGGCCAGGTCTCGATCCCGAGCTCCAGCAGCTGATTCTGCGGATAGCCAAGGACAATCCGAGCTGGGGCTGCGTCCGAGTCCGCGGTGAATTGCTCAAGCTCGGTCATGTGGTCTCGGCGACCGCGATTCGCAAGTTGCTGCGCCGGAACCGGATCGGGCCGGCACCGCTGAGATCGCGGCCGACCTGGAAGGCGTTCCTGCGAGCCCAGGCGTCGACAATCGTGCTCACTGATTTCCTCAGCGTCGACACCGTGCTCCTGAAGCGGCTGTACGTCCTCTTATATATGGAGCTGGCGACCAGGCGGGTTATCTGGTTCCCGGTGACCGACAGGCCAGACGCTCAGTGGGTGAGCCAGCAAGCCAGGAACGTGAGCTGGGAGCTCAACCAGCTGGGCGTGCCGGCGCGGTTCCTGATCCACGATCACGATGACAAGTACGGCGGTGGCTCCGACCGTGTGTTCAAGGCCGACGGTATGGCCGTGATCAAGACCCCTATTGCGGCGCCCAGGGCGAATGCACACATGGAAAGGCAGATCGGCTCGACCCGGCGCGAGTGCCTGGACTGGTTGCTGATCCTCGGACGGCGTCACCTGGAGAGGGTGATGGCTGAGTGGATCGAGCACTACAACCAAGCCCGCCCTCACCGCGGTCTCGCCCTTCAGACCCCGATCGCTCGATCGGATCCTGTGGCGAGGGCAGGCCCGGTGGTCTGCCACCAGAGGCTGGGCGGCTTGCTGCGGGATTACTCGCGAGCGCCGATGGCGGCCGCAGCATGAGTGGCCACACAGGCCGAGTGAGGCCGAGAGTGAAGCGCGAGACGGCGAGAGCATCGGCCAGCACCGATTGGCTCCAGCTGCGCGCCAGTGTCAACTACATCGAACCGCCGATCTGGCGCCAACTGCAGATTCCGGGGTCGCTGACCATGGACGGCCTCCATCACGTGCTGCAGACCGCCTTTGGCTGGACCGACAGCCATCTCCACAGGTTCTCGCGTGGCCGGACTGAGCTGCGTGATGGCCTGGCGGCTGGGCAGGCATTCGGTAGGAAGGGGGCTGAAGTCTTGTACGAGTACGACTTCGGCGACAGCTGGGAGGTTCAATTGGTTCTCGAAGAGATCCCGGGTTCGGCCGAAGGCGCCGGCCCCGCTTGTTTGGACGGGGCACGTGCAGGGCCGCTGGACGATTGTGGCGGAGTACCCGGCTATGAGAACTTGCTCGAGGCCCTCGCCGACCCCCAACATCCGGATCACGATGACCTTGTCGAGTGGTCAGGTGGCAACTACGACCCCGAGCGGTTCGACCGCGAGGCGATCAACCGGGCCCTGGCCGTACTGCGGCGACTGCGATGATCACAGACCGGCGAGAGCGCTGAACGCTTCTGTGACTGGGCAACAACTCCACATCGCCAGCCCTCGGACGAATAAGTGTGCCGCACACTCAACTCCTCGGTGGGGACCAGCTGGAAGAACTTCCGAGCTCCCGATCGCTGTCTCCGATTCCTGGCTCGCACGTGTTCGACAACAATGAGCGCTTATCGAGGGGTGTTGATCACACCCGCCACGAATGCGTAGATGACCATCGCCGTGATTGTTAGCAGGAAGAGGCGAAGCGCCCAGAGGCCTGCGGTCGTGGCACCGCTCAGCCGCCTGCGCGAGACCGGCCTGTCCATCTCGACGACGAGCTGATCGGGCTCCAGGGACTCGATCAGGTCCTCTTCGGGTTCGCCGAGGTAGATGTGCTGCTGGTGGTCCTGCATCTTCAACTCAAGAAGTGCCAACCCACCGTGTTGAAGAAGGCGACAACGGCGTAGGAAGTTCCGGCAAGGCCGACCAGGACCGCCACCGCAATACCGATCCAGTTCAGCCAGCCCGGGTTAGAGCGCGGGCCCATGAGCTCCCCGTCGTTGGCGAGCATGATCAAGAAGACGAGCGCGGCAGGCATCAGTACAGTGGCCAGAAGATTGGCGTTGAGCGTTATCGAGAGCAGTGGCGCGCCGGGAATGAGGACGACGGCGGCGGCAACCACGGCTGCGCCGAGGTTGATGCCATAGAAACTCTTCGCATCGCCGAGTTTCCGGTTGAAGCTGTGGGGACCCTTGACCGCCTCGCCCAGCGCGTAGGCGGTGCTGGCCGAGATGGTCATGATGGCCAGCGCCCCGGCTTCGACAAGTCCTAACGAGAAGATGGCTGCACCTGGATAGCCGATGAATGGCTGGAGGGCCTGGGCAAAGCCTGTTCCCGCCTGGAGCTGGCTCGTGTCGACGTGGTGGACAAACAAGACGGAGGCAGCAACCAAGGCGCCGCAGCCAGCGGCCGCAGCCAGCACCCCGCCCAGGACGGTGTCGATCCGAGCCTGCGGGATGTCCTTCGGGGTCATGCCTTTGTCGACCACCGCGCTCTGCTGAAAGAACACCATCCAGGGAGTCACGGTGGCGCCGACGTTGGACGCCAAGACCAGTAGAAAGAGTTGGAGCGAACCGTTAGGCAGGGGCGTCCAGGTGGCGAAGGCGTGGGCGAGTGCGGCTGGATCGGGTCGGCTCATGACCGCAACCACCACGAACAGCAGGTTGAAAACCGCCAGGCCCAGAGCGATCCTCTCCCAACGCCAGTAGCGGCCTCCGGCAATGCTGAAGGCCACCAGCACCAATCCTCCACCGACCGCCAATGGCGCGGATACGCCGAAGAACGACATGCCGACCCGGATCGCGATGAACTCGGTGACCAAGGTGACGAGGTTGGTCCCGAGCAGATCGACCACCGAAAGCCAGCCCCAGAAGCCGCCCAAGCGTTGGAAGATCAGCTCTCCGTAGCCGTGGTGGGTAACCGCCCCGACCCGCATCGCCATCTCTTGGACGACCACGGCGGCGACGAAGGTGAGCGCTATGAAGGGTAGGAAGAAGCCGATACCGTAGGTAGCTCCGCTGGCGGCGTAGGAGAGCATGCTGGGACCGTCGTTCTCGCCCAGCAGGACCAGTAGCCCCGGACCCACCAGGAGCCAGAGCAGGCCGAAGCGTCGTCCCCGATGGCGCGCCTCGAGGACTCGGCGGCGATCGCCTGAGCGGGTCAGGTCTTCGGGGGTGAGCAGTCCTTCCGCGGTCGCTTCAGCCGACGGCGCTTTCTCCGAAGGTTCGGTTCTAACGGCCAATGACGGTGTCCCTCTCGACGAACACGGCGCGTGCAAGGCCGAGTGGGACGCTGACCCGGCGCCCTTTGATCAGACACTCGATCGGGCCCTCGTACTCGCTTACCTTAGTAATCTCGATCCGGGTCCCTGGCAAAAGACCGCGGCGCTCCAGCTCGCGCAGACGTCTCGCGTCTTCATCGGAGACACCCTGCACGATCACCCGCTCACCGTGGTGGCACCCGCTGAGCGGGCGTTCGCTGAGCGGCCGCACCTTGCCGGTAAGGCTGGGGATGGCGTGGCCGTGGGGGTCGAGCTCGGGGCGTCCAAGGAGCTCGAAGATGCGCGCCTCCATGCGCTCCGAGATGACGTGCTCGAGCCGTTCCGCCTCTTCATGGACCTCGTCCAAGCCGTAGCCGAGCACCTGGACCAGAAACATCTCGAGGAGTCGGTGGTGCCGCACCAGCTCGAGTGCAAGTTTTCGCCCCTCCCGCGTCAGTTGCTGCCCCCGATGACGGTCGTGCTCGATCAAGCCCTGGGTCGAGAGGCGGGCGACCATCTCACTCACCGAGGGTGATGAGATGCCCAGGCGCTGGGCAAGATCGCCCGTCGCTACTTGCCGCTGATCACCGTGCAGCAGGTAGAGGGCTTTGAGGTAGTCCTGCTGAGAGCGAGTTAGGGCGCTCCGGTGCGGGACTTCGACCATCTAGCCCAGCCTAACAAAGATCGCAATCATGCCTTTCAAGATTTGTAGGCTAACCTAATTATCGGAAGAGTGCAAGTCATTTACTAGAAATGACCAGGGCCACCTTTAGCGACACATGGTCGACCGGCTGTGACTCAGCCGGAGTTCTAACCGCGGTCCAGACCGCCGTTGGCTCGTCCTATACTTTCGCCCAATCGACGATCCGGCACGGGATGTCCGCGTCCTCGTCGAGGTGGTAGCTGGCGCAGATCCGGTGGTAGCCATCGGCGACAGTGAGTGGGACATGGCCATCGAGGCGCCCTCGCACGAGAAGAACAGGTGACAGCAGTTCCCCTTTCTTGACCTTCTCGAGATCCTTCATTACGTGGACGTTGTCCTCCGGAAGGGCGGGCAGAGCGCTCGCGCGTAGCAAGTCCTTGGCCTTTCGGCGCGCGAGCGTTGCGGCGCGCAGGCGGCGGACCAGTTGGTCCGCATCTTTTTGCGGCATGAGCAGGCTCAGGTAGTCGGCGGCAGCGGGGTAGTCGTGATCATCGGGCGCATCTTTCCAGGTCACCTTCGCAGTCACAGCCCAGCAGCGTACAATCGCACCCCATCAAACGGGCGCCACGGCGGCGGTCGCGCCCCCTGGTTTTCGGGCCAGCAGGAGTGCGCCAGCGCTGGCGGGGATAAGCGTCAAGACGCCACCGGCCACGAGGGCAGCAGCCACCGCTGGCTCGAGGGCGCCGCTGGCAAGACCTAGAGAGGCAGCCGCCGCGGGCAGTCCCAGCTGAGCGGAGGCGAGCAAGCCCGCCGGCAATCGTTTCTCCTTGCCGGCCACCACCGACGCCAGCACGTGCACTGCTGTGGCCCCGATCGCCATGGCCAGTGCCAATCCGATTGCCGACGCCGAATGCACCAGGGCGCTCAGATCCAGGCTCGCGCCAAGCAGAACGAAGAAAGCCGGCACGAAGAAGCCGCTGGCTAGGCCCGTCAGCTGTTGGGCGAGCCGGTTCGGCTCGTTGAACCGGCGAAGCACGATGCCGGCTGCAAATCCAGCAACGAGGAGGCTGGCTCCGGTGCCCTCGGCGATGGCGGCCAGCGCCAGCAGCAGCAGCACCGAGATTCGAAGCTGCAGCGCCCAATGCCGGTGTTTGGATTCGCGCTTGACCTCGTCGGCCAGGCTCGTTCTGAACAGCCGCCGGGCAAACAGGATCGAGGCCCCAGCGAAGGCGATGATCAAACCGTCGCCAACCAGCGCCAGCGGAATCCGACTTGCATTCGACAGGGTCAGCGGCATCAGGACGGCGGTTGCGGCGTCCGCCGACGTGATCCAGGTGATGACCATGGCAATTGCAGGCCCGGTAAGCCCACGTTCCCGAATGGTTGGAAACGCAACGGCGGCCGAGCTCCCCGCCAAGAGAACCACCAGAAGCAGTGAATGACCTGCGGGAAAGAAGGCACCGATGGCGAGCCCGATCGGAAGGCTGACGGCCAGTGTGATTAGTAGCGCCAGGCCTGCGCGGGCGGCCCCCGCGCGTAGCTCCGTGGACCCAAGGTCGACCTCATGGCCAGCCTCGAGCATGAGCATCGCGAAACCTAGAGCGGAAAACGCCGGGAAGGGTTGTGACGCGGGAGCGATTACGTGTAGCCAGGTCCTGCCTAGAATCGCTCCTGCGATCAGCTCGCCGACCAACACCGGAGCCAGGGGCCTCCTACCTGCGGCCAGCAATGGCCCGAGCAGACCTGCGAGAACCAGCAGCGTCAGGGATGTGAACATCGACTCTTACCCGTACGCGAGGTTCTCACGCGGTAGTCCGGCCCTGGCTATGATCGGCGGCGGCGGGGAGTGACAACCACAGGGCGGTGCGTGCGCTTGACCACGGCCGCGGCCACGTCGCCGGCGACGTCCTCTCCTATCCAATCGAGCCCGCGCGACCCGATTACGATCATGTCCGCCCCGGTCGCGACCGCCTGGCGCGCTGGTCGAGACCTTCCAACCAACGACGTAGCGGCTGAAGACGTCGGTCACGAAAGCGGTGTAGACGGCACCCGGCCAGGTGCTGACATAGGTGAGGTCGGCAACCCAGAGCCGGTTGGGTGCTGTCGCACTGAAGTCTCGGTCGACCAGGTCGGCCGGCCGTGCGGCAAGCGCGGACGGAATTGTGGTCCGCCAGGTCTTACCGCGGACCGCCCCTTCGAGCTCGAGTTCAGCCATCAGGCGACCCACACGGTCGCGACCAACCTCGATGTCCTCACGTCTCAGCTGCTTCCAGACCTTCTCGGTGCCGTAGACGTCGAAGTTCTCTTGGTGCACCCGAGCGATCACGACCTTTAATTCCCGGTCACGCAACTGTCGCGCGGATGCTGGCCGCGAGAGCGCCGCGTAATACGTAGACGGGGCGACCTGCAGCGTGTCGCAGATCGGCTCGACCCCGAACCTTTCCCGGTGTTCGTTGATGAAGCTCACTACTTCGGCAGTCGAGGGTCGAGCTCCCTCGCGGAGAAAGCCGACGCCGCCTTGAGGATCTCGTTGGCTCGCCGGAGCTCACGATTCTCCTTCTCCAGCTCAGCGATGCGCTGCTGGTCCTTGGTCGTGATCCCTGGTCGCTGACCGCCATCGATCTCCGCTTGTTTGACCCAGTGACGCAACGTCTCCGAGCCGAGTCCGAGCTGGACCGCGATCCTCGTCACCACGCCGTGGCGCTCGCCGGTTTCCTTCATGGTTTCCGGGACCATGCGGACCACTCGCTCCCTCAGTTCCGCCGGGTGTTGGTGTCCCGAGCCGTGCTTAGGCGTCTGCTGCTTCGATGCTGACATGGACTACATCCTCCCAAAGAATGCAGCCTCCATCAAACCCAGGGCAGTTCAGCATCAGCTTATATCCACGATTCGGTCATGGCCCCATCATGCCGCGCATCATGGCGGGCATCCCATCGCGAACGAATCCGCTTACCTCTTGCGCATGTGCCCGAATGGCGTTCACAAGTTGTGGATCGCTCGAGATCTCTGTCACAACGACGCACTTGGCGGTCAGCGTCAGATCTCTTCGGTAGCCGGCCGAATTGCGGAACAGGGTTGGCAGACTCGAGCTCATGCACGTGACCTCGGCCCTTTGATTGAGATGCGTGTACATGCTCGACACATGAGCCTGGAGCTGCGCGACCAGGTCTGGTGCATCGGATTCAGTCGTGGTGCGCACGCCACCATCGATCACCTCGACCGTTCGTCTTATCTCGGTGTGGCGATCGAAGAGGTTCATGTAGGTGTTCATGTCGGGTCGGGTCGCGCTGCCCATCATTCCCGTCCCCATCATCCCGCCGCTGCGGATGGACTTCAGGGCGTCTCGTAGCAAGTACCCACCCGAAATCCCTAGCCCGAGCAGGGCACCACCGCCGGCCAACAGACCGATCGCTGCGCGCCGAGTGATCCTCGTCATCGATCTCGCACCTACTCGGTCTCCGACCGGGCTGGCTCAGCAGCACCCGTGCGCGGACGTTCTTCTGCCGGGCCGAGTTTCCACGACCGGTACAAAGCCATAACGACGGCCAGCGCAAGCAGGCCTAACGCGATCGCCTGGATAGCGGTCGGCATGCTTCCGAGCCAAACCGAGACATTGCCAGCGACGCCGGTCGCCCAATGGTTCCACTCCTCCAGCCAGCCAGGGAGATAAGTGCTTTGCCCGGTGTAAGCGATCAGCAACGCGAGGATCCCTATCGCGAGAAACATGACCGCTGCAACCGCATCGGTCCACAGCAATGACCATCCCCGAAACCGGATGCGTCGCGTTCGTAATGCGAAACCGCGCGAACCCGGGTGGACTCGATCCCAAACCAGCACCGCGATCAGCAGCGGAAAGACCGTGCCAAAGACGTAGGCGAGGCCAAGCCCCAAAGCGCCGGTAACAGAGGAGGCGAGTGCAGACAAAGCGACCACTCCGGCGAGGACGGGCGCGCAGCAGGAGCTGGCAACTCCTGCCGTCAGGCCCAGGGCAAAGATGCCCCCCGGCGTCGATCCGGAGACGCGAAGCCGCAGCATCGGGAACGGCAGCGACCATGGCCGGCCGGAGAGCACCTGGAGCGCGAGCAGCACCAGGAACAGCCCGACCACGAAGAAGATGACGCGGTGCTGCGCGGCGAGCAGCTGCCCGAGAAGGCCGGCCCCGAGCATGATCGGCAGCATCACAGCGGCAATGCCGGCCGCGAAGATCGCCGCCATTGCCGGCAGCCGCAGGCGGCCGCGCTCGAGCGCAGCACCGACGAACGTGGGCAATAGCGACACCACACAGCAGGGAGCGAACAGGGCCAGCACGCCGCCGAGGAATGCTGCAGAGAGTGAGCTCGAGTAGACGAGCGCGCTCATGAGACTCTGTCCAGCCTGCGCCGAACCCCGCCCTCCGAGATTCGACCATAGCCGAGCAGTTCATCACCGGCATAGAGCGCGGGCGGGAACGGCACACCGTCACGACGAACGATGTCGGCCTCGTGGCTTTCCCAAGCGGGCTCCTCGATCTCGATCTTGAGTTCAGCTGCCAGGCGTCGCGCGACGGTCCGCGCACGGCCGCAAAGATGGCAGTCAGCCGTGGTAACCAGGGTCAGGCGCGAAGTCATCGAGGGATCAAGCGGCTCTGACAGCAGCGACGACCTGGTCGACGGGGACGTGCATGGAATCCGGGGCCAACTGCTTCCAGGTCACGCGCCCGGAGGCGTCGACCACGAAGATCGAATGGCCGTCCACCGCGCCCATGTCCATGCCGCTGGGAAGGCGGAAGACGCCGAAGCCGGAGCCGAGCACGTGGTCTCGATCCTCAAGGATCGGGAACCCGAGGTGCAGCTGAGTCGCCAGCGAAGCCGAGGTCGCGGCCGGGTCGGTGCTTACGCCCACCACCTGGCCGCCGGCAGCCTTGATTGCATCCAGCTGACCCTGCAGCTCCACGAGCTGCTGTTGACAAGCGCCTCAAGCGCCTCCTTCATAGAAATAGACGACCACCTTTGAGCCGCGAAAATCGGCCAGTGACACCGTGCCACCGCCGCTCGACGGAACTGAGTCGGTAGGCACGGGCGACCCGACGGCAAGGCCAGCGCCGGCGCCCGCAGCACCGCCGGAGCCGACGTGCCCGAGTTGCGTGACGGCGACAAATGCTGCAACGAGAACCACGACGCCGCCGGCAATCGCGTATGGCCACCACGTGCCCGAGGTGGAGCGGACTGGGGAGCGCTTCGGCTTCGTTTTCGGCTGGCCAGACGATTGATTGCGATGTTTGTCATTCATCGCGACAGCCCAGGTCCTGCCCTGCCGGCTCTTCCTCGCCTCCCATTCCACACCTCCGCGCCAGGTTACTAACCGCTCGTAGTATCTCAGATGGGGGGCCAGTGAGCGTTCGCATACCAGGCGAGTACCGGCGAGAGTAAGGGAAGCCATTGATCGGTGACCAGCAGCGCTCCCATCGGAACCAGCAGAGCGCCCGACACCGGCTGTAGGGCTGCCGTGATGCGGCCGGCGGACCGAAGTAGTCGGCATCCGACTTCGTAACCCAGCTCCAAATCAGATCCGTTGTCCTGTTCGACGGCGACGGCAAGGTGGGCGATGCTTACGGGCTAACCGGTCTGCCCACGACCTTTTTCATTCGTCCTGACGGAGGAATTGAGGGACGATATATCGGTGAGACCAACAGCGGAATCCTTGGCCCACACATCAACGCAATCGGCCCCTAACAGGCGAGTGCCTGTCGCCGCGGTCACGGTGGCCACGCCCGTCGATCGTTGGCTAGCGCTCACATTTGTCGGCGTGGGGATACCCTGGCTCGTGTACACCCGCCTTTACTTCTTTCTCCAGCCGCGCCACCTCACGTTCGACGGCGGGCTGTTCATGCAGCTCACAAACAAGCCCGACCCTTTCTGCGGCGGGACGCGCACATTCGCATGGATGTGGCGGGGGGACGTTGGCCGGGCTGTCGCGGTTTATCCGCTGGGTCCACTCATCTTCGTGGCGACCGTGGCGCTGGTGGTTTATGGACTGTACGTGCTGGTCACCGGGCGCGCTGTGCACATCAACCTGTCACCGATGATGATTCGCGGACTCATTGTCATCGGTTTCGTGGCCTTGGGACTGAACTGGATCGCCAAGCTCGTCTGGCTCGGCATGTAAGCCATCTAGAGGCCGGCTTCACTGCGACAAACCGCTCCATTTTGTGAGGTTACTAGCGCTCCCTAGTAGGATGCCGCTCGATGGACCAGCAGTCGCAGGCGAGGGAGACGGGAGGACGGCGCCCGAGCCGGGCCTCCCGGAAGCTTGCCGAGAAGCGCGTCCGGCGAGCGGAGCGCACGGCGCGCAAGAAGCGTGGGCGCGACTGGACCCCGATCATGTACGTATCGATGATGGTGGCTCTGGTGTTAGGAGCGCTCGTGTTGGTGGCGTACTCCGGCAGCCACGTCCCCAAATCGATCAATCCTGCGGTTGGCGCTCAGCAAAACGTCGGTGAACGAGTCCGAACGGAGCCAGCCAATCACATCCCGTCGGGGACGCAGGCGCACTATCTAACCGATCCGCCGACCTCGGGCCAGCACTACAACGTTCGTGGCGAAGCGCCGTTGCCCTGGGGTTTTTACGCCCAGGCGTATCCACCTGAGGATTGGGTGCACAACCTCGAACACGGTGGTGTCGTGATCCTCTACAACTGCCCACAACCCCAGCCTACTGGCGGTGCGCAGCTGATTGAGACGGACCTGTCCTGCCCTGACAGCCAATCTCCCGTTCAGGACTTCATCTCCTCCGCACCTCCCGACGCTCTGTTCCACGAGGTGAAGATCGTCGCCACGCCATATCCGGTTCCCGGTCATCGCTTCGCGATCGTGGCCTGGGGGTGGCGACTGTTGATGGACAGCTGGGACTCAGGGCTCGCCGAGAGGTTTTACGAGGCGCACGTCGACAACGGTCCCGAGCGCATCCCGTGACCCTGCCGGCGACGGCAAAGGTGTGGCGAATCGTGGTCGGCTGTCAAGCGCCGATCGCGGCTATATGAGGACCGAGGATCCCGGCGTTGGTCTCACCTATGTATCGTCCCTCGATCGTGCCATCGGGGAAAATGAAGAATGTCGTCGGTAGCCCGCTGATCCCATATGCATCACCGACCTTCCCGTCACCATCGAACAGAACCGTCGACTTGATCTCCAGTTCGGCGACGAACCGCGCAGCGGCCTGGTGATCATCCCGCTCGTCGATCAACAGGACGACCATCCGTGGATGCTGTGCGGCCGTTCGTTGGATGAATGGCATCTCCCTTCGGCAGGGCACGCAGTAGGTCGCCCAGAAGTTGATCAGAATCGGTCGGCCTCGATTGTCGGCGAGGCTGACGCGCTTGCCGCCGAGAGTGTCAAGGGTAAGCGCCGGCGCCGGTCCGCCGCCTGAGGAAGACGGAGCGGCGAGCCCACCGACAGCCTGCAGCGCATCTAGGATCTGTGACTCGCCCCAGCCGTTGCCGTGGCCGGAGAGCAGCTGCCGTCCGGCCTCATTTAGTTGTGACTCCAGCGGGGTCGGCAGCGTGCCACCGACGTCAGGGGCGCCGAGGAAGTACGTTCGGATGTAGCCGTGGTTGTCGATCAACCCGATCACAGAGCGATGGACATCCCCGGTGGCCAGCTCGACGTCAAAGGGCTTCCAGAATGCCGCCAATGACGTTGGATCCGCGGTGGCGAAAGTCCACGATGCACCGGTCCGCCCTGCATACTCGCGCAGCACGTCCGGTGTGTCCTCCCACGGGTTGGTGGTTGCTTCCACCAAAAGGACGGACGCCGGTAAACGCTGTCGCAGCTGCAGGAAAAGACCGGTGACAAGAGGGCACGTTTCGCGACAACTCGTATGAAAGGCAGCTAACAGAACATCGTGTCCGGCGATGCTTGTGTTGTTGAACGGGCGGTTGAATTGGTCGACCAGGCTGAACTGGGGCATCGGCTTCAGCTGCCCAGACAACTCGTTGAGCCCGAGGCTCACCGCCTCGTTTCCGCTGTAGGTGCCGTCGAGCAGCGGCCGGCCTCCCGATATCCCCACCAGCACCGGGTTCAGGATGTCCTTCTGCACCGTTAGCGTCACGGGCATGGCCTGGCCCGCCAGTCGCACGTGATCGTAGTTTCCGACCGGGACTTTCGTCGATAGGGCTTCTGTCGTATCGGGCGCCTTGCGCACGGCCTGCGCTGGCAGGTTGCCTAGGGTCAGCCAACCTCCAGTTGAATGCAGTTCGACGGACGTCGCTGAGATCCGGTCCGGCTGCTTGGCGGTCAGCAGAAGCAAAACGGTGCCCTCGACCGGAGTGAGCAGCAGCCGTGCCGCGACGAGGCCCGCAATCGCAATGGCGGTAGTGAAAGAGGCTACCTGGATGAGTTGCGGGTGCCTCGTCATCACTGAAGCTGCGAGATGTAAATAGCAATCAACTTGTCACTGAACGGCCCGGCGAACTGCGAGACCACGTTTCCCTGGCGGTCGATGAAGAAGGTCTCCGGCGGCGCGGTGACCCTAAAGTCGTGGTAGCTCCCGCGGATGATCGGTCCAACCGGATAGGGGTCTTTGATCTCAGCCTCGTAGGCCTGCGCGGCGCTGTCGGTATCCTGGAAATCGGCGCCCAAGAATTGGATCCGGCCTGCGTAACGCTTGGCAGCTGCTGCCAGGACCGGCGCCTCCTGGCGGCAGGCGACACACCAGGAAGCCCAGAAATTGAGAACGAGCGGCGTTCCCCGCAGCTGGGCGAGGTCGTAATCCCGACCGTCGAACGTGCGGATCGCCAACTCAGGTGCCGGATTGCCTACTAATGTGGCGGGCGCTTTGTTGGCCGGATGAGTCAGACCCCACCCGAGCCCGGCCATGAGCACCGCCAGCATGGCCACGCCGACAGTCCACCCCAACACGTGCAAACGCAATGTACTAGCGTCGATCCTAATCGCCAGTCGAAACCTGAGCATTCATGACTAGAGGCATCCCGATCGCATGGTACTATCCCAGGCTAGTAATGCGTGGAATGGATCCACTAACGTGCCTTCTCTAAGCCTGGCGCCGAGCTTCGGCAAATTGGGCCACTGGCCCAAGTGAGCGGGAAGGCCTCCAAAGCTGCGAGGGCGGCACGCTTCGAGCAACGCAAACGGCGCAAGCCACTCACACGATTCCAGCAAAGCCTGCGGAACTGGGGAATAGCCGCAGCGGTGATCGCGCTGATCATCGGCACCGGCTACGCGATCTATGCCACAGGACTCCTGGCGAACAGGAGCCTCGGCTCAACTGCCACCAAGAGTCCAGGGATGGCTATGGACATGGGTCCCGCCAAGCCGGCCACTCTCGGCAACGCTCAGTACCCTTATGCGGTCGGTGACCCCGGAGTCGGGGCCATGGCGCCGGCCATCAACTTGAAGTCGTCATCTGGCGGCACATTCGATCTGTCAGCCTATGCCGGCAAGCAACAGGTGCTTCTCTATTTTCAGGAAGGGCTGACCTGTCAGCCGTGTTGGGACCAGATCGTCGCCATACAAAAAGACATGCCCGCGTTCCACGCGCTTGGGGTGGACACGATCGTCAGCATTACCAACGGGCCCTACGCTCAGCTCGCGCAGAAAGCAAGCGACTCGAGTCTGACCATCCCGGTTCTCGCCGACGAGGACGGGGCTGTGTGCAACGAGTACGGAACGCTTCGTTACGGGATGATGATGGGCATGAATCCGGGCCACACATTCATCCTGGTCGGCACGGATGGCCGCATCCGATGGCGGGCGGACTACGGCGGCCCGCCGAAGTACACCATGTACCTGCCTCCCGACGTTCTGCTCCATGACCTAAAACAGGGCCTGGCGGCGACGAGCTAGGGTCAGGGCCAGCAACTCGAAGTGACGACAGTTCTACTTGGCGGCGCCGTTGTGACGTCATTTCTCGCCGGGGCGGTCGCGCTCTTCGCGCCATGCTGCATCTCGGTGATGCTCCCTGCCTACTTCGCATCAAGCTTCGGGACTAAGCGAGCCCTGATCGCGATGACATTCGTCTTCGCGCTTGGACTGGGTTTGATCATTCTGCCGATCGCCCTGGGCGCCGCCGCCCTCGGTGGGCTGATCGTGTCCCACCACTTCGAGGTCTATCTCGTCGGCGGCGTCTTGATGGTGGGACTGGGACTCTACGTGGTTGTCGGCGGCGAGCTCGCCCTCCCCATGCCAGGCATGCGCCCGGTCGCGGGCCGTGGGCCGCTGGCAGTGCTGATGCTTGGTGCCTTTTCGGGAGTCGCGAGTTCGTGCTGCGCACCCGTATTGGCCGGGCTGGTCGCCCTCGCCGGAGCAAGCGGTGCTTTCTCGGCCGCCCTCCTGCTTGGGATCGCTTACGTCTTCGGCATGGTCTTTCCGCTGTTTGTGATTTCCTTACTTTGGGATCGCTTCAACTGGGCCCAGAGCCGCCTTCTGCGCGGAAGGCATGTCAGCTTCGGCGCCTTCGGCTGGCGCGTGTCGGTCCACTCGACTGCGCTGGCCTCAGGGCTAATCCTGATCGCGATGGGTCTTGTGGTGATGTACGTCGCCTTCAACGGCAACTCAATGGCGTCCTCGGGATGGCAGGTCGTCTTATCCGCTGACGTGCAGCACTACGCACACCTGGTTCTTGTTTGGCTGAGCCGCTCGCCGGGCTGGGTAACCACAGCGGCGCTCATTGCCGCTCTTGCCGGTCTCGCTTGGCTGGCGCTGCGGCAGACACTCCTACGCCAGGCGAGTGATGATGAATTGCTGGCGGCGCCTGACTCAAACGATGCGCTCGACTCGCAAAGGGTCGCCGCCCATGAGGCACGACGCTTGCGGGATCGCCCAATACCCTGATTCCCGGCTGATTGCTAGCTGCGCGAGACCTCGATCCCGATCGTGTGGTAGCCGGTGGCTCCAGCGGGGTAGCTGGGGGCGGCAGTAGAGTCCTGATTCGTGCCACCGCCATCGGTGGCCCGCACCTGCAGCCTATATGCACCCTCGGCACCGGGCCTCCAGTTCGCTGACCAGACGACCCAGGTCAGCTGCGACAGCGCGGGTTTGAAGTAGGCCTCGTTCCAGTGCCGGCCGCCGTCAGTGCTGAACTCCACCTTGCTGATCCCGTGCGTGCCCGCAAACGCGACCCCATACAGCCCTACTGAGCCCAGCCTGACGATGTCACCCTCGCGTGGCACGTCGAACCTCGCCGTAGTCTTCACGACGGCGTTGTGGTCCCAACCTTGTTGCTCCCAGTAACCGCCGCTCTCGTGGTTGACGAGCTCGATCGAGTCGAGCCACTTGGGTCCTTTCATCCCGTAATGGCCTGGGATGAGCATCCGCGCGGGGAAGCCATGGCTGTCGGGCAGCGGCGAACCGTCGAGGGCGTAGGCGACCAAGATCTCGGGAGCGCCCTGGATCAAGCTGATCGGCAGGCTCTCCGCGTAACCGTCGCGAGCCTTGAACGCGGCCCACGTCCCATTCAGTTGCGGGCTTGCCATGGCGACCAGGTCCCGCAGGGATACTCCGGTGAAGCTGCCGGTGCTCATCAGCGGGCCACCGACGTCGTTGCTGATGCACTCCAAAGTTACGTACTGGGTCACGCTGGGTAGACCGCGAAGGTCGGACAGGGACAGCTTCAACGGGTGGTCGACAAGTCCGGCCACATTCAGGCTCCAACCCCCAGACGCAACCACCGGATCACCGAAGTTCTTGGAGACGAGGTAGAAGTTCTGAACTGGCGTTACCTCCGGAGAAACACCGCTCAGACCCGCCTCGGGCGGATTGAAGATCGCCCGGTACCAGGTGGGCAGAAGCCGCAGCCCGAGCCCAGCCACACTGATCGCAGCGATGCTGAGGGGAACCGTACTGAGAAAGCGCCTGCGGCCAGGGTCAGCCGGGTTCGGCTGCCCCGCAGTTTCCGCCCCAAGCTGAAGGACCACGGCGTAGACGGCGAACAACGCCGCCCAGATCAGAGGCGTGGCGGGGCCGTCATTGAGACCGAGAAAACCGTCGCCAGAGATCGGCAGCACAAATGCGGTCACAACCGCCCAGCCACCGGCAGCGAAGGCGAGGGCAGAATGTTGGAAATCCCAACGCCGGCTCGTCCAGGCCCAGGCCGAGCCAAGCAGGCCGAGGCCGATGATCATGGCAACAATCAAACCCAGCTCTTCGACAACCTTCCCCGCATGTTGGAGGGTGTCGATCAGGAAGCCGAAAACGAAGCCGGGCATGAGCGACAGCAGCGGAGCGCTCAGCACCTGCGGCAGCGGCTTCAGGCCGAGGACAAGATTGGCGAGGTACATGAGCGCGACAAGGGCGACACCCGCAAGCCCACCCCATCCAAATCCGCGGAGCGCTGCGTGCCGCCCACCTTCGATCATGCGGTTACCCCGGACATCGTCGTGGGCGCAGCATCGACTACACTATAGTAGTAGTCCCTCGTTTGGACGCACCTGCTTCTGAGCTCATGAACACACTGAGAAAACTGTACGGACTAGTAGAGTGCTGCTTGAATTGGCGCGTGATCGCCAGCCTTGCGATGGTGGGCGTTGCTCTGTTGGTCTTCGCACCGAAGCTGGCCGCCACATCGTTGCCTGTGCTGGTGGCGCTGGTTTGCCCGATCTCAATGCTGGTCATGATGGTGTCCATGGGCCGGATGAACATGCAGGGACGCCACAGCGAGGTATCGGAGCCCGACCCCGCGCTGCAGAATCTTGATCGGCAGCAGCAGTTGCAACTCCTCGAGGAGCGTTTGGAGCGTGTGCGGCTGCAGCATCGCGAGATTGCCAGCAAGCTGCCACCTCTCGAGCCTCGCCAGACCGAGCCCAAGGCTGCGGTGATCGCCCGCTCTGCAGGCACCGAGTCTCAGCCGACGGTCTCCTGACTTCGACACGATTATCTGAGTCGGAGAGCGCAATTGGATGACGGCACGCGGCTGATCGAAGTCCTTCTCCTCACCCAGGACGACTGCAAATTCTGCGATGAGGCGAAAGCAATCTTCTCCCGTCTAGGCGAAGAGTTCCCGCTCAACATCAACACCGCGGAGCTCAGCTCAGCTCGTGGCCAAAAGATCGCATTGGACGGCGGGCTTTTGTTCCCGCCAGGGATCGTGATCGATGGCCGGCCGTTCTCTTACGGCCGTCCATCGGAGAAGAAACTTCGCCGCGAGCTGGGGCGGTTGTCGGCCTCTAAGGGCGCCTGAGCCGGTTCCTTACCTGCCGGAAACGTAACAGCCACGGCTGACGTTCGCGCTTGAGCAATATCAGGCGGGTGCATCACTGGAGATGGGCCCGTCAAAGTCGAAGTAGCGATGATCCATGAAGTGGCCTGGCGCTCGCATCTCGGCGCGCCAGACCAGGCCCTGACCATCCACCCAGAGTCGGAACCAGATGGGGCCACCGTCGAGTTCCTCGAAGAAACTCACGACCTGAGTCGGGACGCCGTCGATTTGGTCGCTGCCGACGAGCTTGGGTCCCTGGCTGGTCTCCTGCTCCCAAATCAGCGTCGGCACGTGAATTGGTGAAGTACTCTCAGCCTTCCACGGATCGGTAGGGCCATCGCGTGAGGTACGGCGGCGCCAGCCGCCTCAGCAGCAGGATGCCGACCACCAGCAGCAGGGCTCCGAGCTCGAGCGTCCGACCGGCCGCCAAAACCAGATCCCAGCCCTGTGGTGAGCTGATCGCCACCTCTCTGGGTGCACCTGGATTGACAGCTACACCGAACCGAAAGCTGCCGCTCAGGGTGTGGCCGTCGACCGCGCTGACCGTCGTCCAGTCCACTTGGTAGACGCCCGGCAGATTGGTGGAGAGTGCGATCTGGATCTCATCCGCGGAAATTCCGGTGGTAGGGAATTTCTTGCCGTCGGGCATGGTCACGGTTGCCCGTGACAAGTTGATGTCGATTGGTTCGGAGAACGTGAGCACGACCACTCCCGGCGCTGATCGCAGCTCCTCGCCGGCTCCAGGGCGCGATGAAATGATGCTGGAATGGGCTTGTGCGGCCTGTGGCATGAGTGCGAGCAGAACCGTTACGCCGAGCACAGTTCGCTTCATGAGTCCTCAGCGCCCAAACACTATGCTGGCATAGTAGTGCGGGTAATACAGACCAGACTGGCAGCGTACCTGCGGGTCGTGATGGCGCCAGATGAACTGGGGGTTGCTAAGCCGTGTCGATGACTAAGATGACCCGTCGCACGGCTGTCGGGCTACTCGGCGCGGCCGCAGGTCTGCTCGGCTTGGGACTGACGGGCGCCATCGCTGTCTTAAGTTGCGGCGCGAACCGGGGCACGAGCGGTGGCGGAATGATGGGCGGCGGCATGATGGGCAACGTCTCGGATGCCGACATGAACATCTACATGGACATGTTCAACCGGCACACCGAGATCACGCGAACGGTGGAGCAGATCCCGGGAGGCGTACGCACAACCACCGAATCCGATGCGCCGGACCTCGTCGCCCAACTCCAAGCGCACGTGTCAGACATGTACAGCCACCTCAACCAGGACAGTGAGGTGACTTGCATGAGCCAGAGCCTTCCCACCCTGTTTAGTCACGCCAGGGACTATCAGAGGCAGCTCACGCTTACGGCGAAGGGAGTTCAGGTCACCGAGACCTCGAGTGATCCTAAGGTGACCCAGGCGATTCGCGAGCATGCCCAAGAGGTGAGCGGGTTCGTCCGAGACGGGATGCCCGCGATGATGCAGGGCATGATGGGCTCATGAGCCGAGTTGGAAGCCGGTTGGGAGAACCTCTAATTCTCTATCAGCCGATAAAGGGTCTCGTGAAGAGGCTCCCACGGCCCGACAGCAACAAAACTACCCTTCGATAGTACGGCTACGATGGGGGCGGGTTGAACGCTCTCACGTTAGCACTTGCGTTTGTTGCTGGCGCCATTTCGATCACGTCGCCGTGCTGCCTGCCTCTATTGCCCGGGTATTTGGGCTACCTCTCCGGCGTGTCGCGGGAGCGGGTGCAACCTCAACGGCGACGGGTGCTGACAGCGGCTTTACTCTTCGTAGCCGGATTTTCCATCGTATTCATCGCGCTTGGGGCGACGGCGTCGGAGTTGGGCGCTCTCCTGATCTCCCTTCGACTTCAGCTCTTTCAGATCGCCGGCGCCTTCATTGTCGTGATGGGGTTGGTCCTGATCCTGGAAGGCCGGATCGGGTTTTTGAGCCGGGGCGGTGATTGGAGCCGGCGATGGGCGAGGGGACAGCTCTGGGCGGCACTCCCATTGGGGGCCTCCTTCGCGATCACATGGACGCCCTGCATCGGCCCGGTCCTTGCAGTCATCCTGACCCTTGCCGGTTCCACGGCCGATCTCGAGCAGGGCGTTTCGCTGCTCGCAGCCTACAGCTTCGGCCTGGCTGTCCCTTTCCTGCTGCTCAGCCTCGGCGTTCCGGCATTCACCTCGCTCAGCAGAAGGCTTGGACCGATTGTGGGGCTGACGCAGGCGGCCTCCGGCGTGCTCCTCGTCGGCATGGGCTTTCTCCTGATCACGGGCCGCTGGCTGCCGCTGATCGCGCCCGTCCTAAGTTGGTACGCGAAAGCGCATTGGCCCCCCACCTAGTTTCGGAACTAGGGGGGCGACGCGAGGTCGTGTGCCGATCTCACCGGTTGGTGCCCAGTAACGGAAGCCGGCACGACCCCAGCACCAGTTGAGAGGGAATGAGTCGTGCCATTACGGCGGCGGCCTTAGGAGCGACGCATGTTTCGTCAAGCCTCGCGGTTGAGGGCGGGGCCGGGCGACGCGGGAGTTCCGGGGACACCCGCACCTGGCGGTGCCTTGCGACCGCCTTCTGGCTCGGACTCGCGCAAGCGCTGCATCTGCTCGATGATTGCCGCCTGTTGGCGCTCCAAGGACTGGAGCTGCTGGTGAAGGCCCGCCAAGTCACCCCGCGCTGGCGGTGTCTGAGTCTGCTGCTGGCCGTTGTTTCGCATCATCATCCACATCATCACGCCCATGCCGATCGGACAAGCCAGTAGGAATAAATAAGTCAGGTTCATCGTGCCTCCTTGAGAGCCAAGCCCGTGATCGGTAGCCTTTCCATCCTGTGGCCCCCATCACTACTAAGCAGAAATAGTAGCAGTTCGGCTTATCCGTTGCGTCGTATCGACGTAAGCGGCAGGCTGGATCAGTTAGCCGAGGGCCAGTCCCGCGATCTCGGCGATGCAGCCCACCAGTGCCAGTGCAAAAGCAGTTCCGAGCACGGAGCTAAGCAGCAGGTCTGGCTGCGGTAGCCGGCGGGGCAAGGCATCGCCCGCGAGCTGCGATACCCGAAGGTCCATCGTCCCGGAGAATCCGGCGATCCCCGTGAGCGCGAGCTCCGATCCGAGAGTCCATAGCGCGCTCGCAACCGGTTGAGCGCCGACCGCCTTTATGGCGCGTCGATCTGCGCGAAGCTCTCCTCGCTCAACGTCACGCACCCGTGCCCAGCCCAAGAGCGGGACGAAAAAGCCGATTTCAGCCGCCCCGCGCCATGCTGCGCGACGGAGTGGTTCGAAGCCTCGCGCATGCTCCATTTCATGGATCAGAACCGCCCGCAGTTCCAGCTGGCTCAACTTGGTGAGTAGGTCTCGGCTGATGTATACGGATGGTCGGAGGATGCCTGCACAGCAGGCGGCAGTGACATCCTCGTCGATGAATCTCAGTCGCCGGATGCCCACTGCCTCCGCCATGCTGCGGAGATGGTCGGGTGGAGTTGTAAGGGGGAGGCGGTTGACGGCATGCATGTGCCGGAACGCGAGCCAGGCCGTTCGCAGGACCCACGCCGACCCGACGCTGGCCGCGAGGAACCTGCCAGCGGCGATCCCCAGCGCCAGCCAGTCGCGGGCTCCTGCCGCGGGTCCAAGGCACGGCTGTGCATCAAGGCAGGACTGTAGCGACCGCTCACAACTGAACAGGAGCAACGCGAAAGATCCCCAGAGGCCGGCTCGGATCAGCATCATGGTCGGCTCAGCTTTCGCAAACGCTCTTTCTGGGCTGGAGAGAGCCTGTCGATGCGATCGGCAAACGCCACCAGGGCAAGATCGCCGTACCGCCTCACCATCGCATCTGCTTCGCGCCGGCTGCCCCGGGCGAGGAATGCGCTAGGAGCCACCGCGGCCACGTACTGATGGGCGCGCCGACCCGGAACGGCAGTCGCCGTGAGGATGCCCTTCTCGGCTAAGCGGTTGAGCGTGGTCATCACTGTTGTATATGCGAGACGAGGCATTAACTTCTGCATGTCTCTGACCACGAAACGTTGTTGCAATTTGCCCTCCCACACCAGGCGCATGATGCGACCCTCGAGGGGACCCAGCTGCGAGACGGCGGCTTCAAGCGGCTTGTTCGGCATGGTGATCACCAGATTTTGACGCAAGCTACTACGCCAAGGCTATTAAGCACAACCGTTGCCGATGAGGAGGCCTGCTCTACCTCTTCGACTTACCGGGTCCCATGCGCTGACGGGAAGAGGATCGACTAGCAGCAGATGCACGAAGAGGCGCAGCAGAGTGCCTGCACCATACAGTGGGGCATGCAGGCACCCATCTGGGCAGCACACGTGTGACCCATCGCTTTCATGCAGAGACTGACCAACACACCCATTGAACGTCCTCCATCTCAGGATCCCTGCGGCCACGATGGCTCGCTCTCGTGGGAGTTAACCGGAACGGGCTCACTATAGCGCTCTAGTAGTAGAAAAGGAATCGGTTGTCAAGCGGTGGCCCGATTGGTGACCCGCGACCGAGGCCGGTGCTATCCGGTTTGAGAGCACGAGCGGGATGCATTAACTAGGCTATAGTAGTAGCTCGTAGACTGCCACCCATGCGTCGCATGGCGCCTCCGTGCATTCGCTACTGTACTATGGCGGATTAGTAGATGATAGTCACGTCTCGAGCGACACCTGGCAGGACTGTCAACAGACGGGCCACGCGATTCGTCGATGAATCACGGAGGACGGCGCCGCGGTCATGAGGCGCGGAGCAGCTGCTCGACGCGTGCGAGGGTTGTATAGGCCGGTTCCCTTTACGACCCAGCAAACCTCCGCCAAGCCGCCTGGTCGAGTAGCTGCATTGATGCAGAGCGTCGAGCATGAGGTTCTCGGAGTCACGTTTTGGTTCGATCCAGGCCAGCACCGCAAAGGCGATTCCGTATCGATCAGATTCTCGGGACAACGTGTCGGTGTGACTGGCCCACTGCAGCGAGGCGATCGCTTTGAGCAGGACGAGAAGGTCGAAGGAGTTGTCGCCGGGACGGGTCCAGTCTCCGTCACGGCTCGCGTCCACGGGATCAATGCGGGCCAATGGATGGTCTCAGCCAAGATACTCGACCCAAATCTCAGTGGGGCTCGGCCGAGACGAGGCCCTTCTGTGCCCATGACCGAGCCTGTGTATCCGGCCGGTTGGTCCTGGCGCAGGTGGAAACTATCCAAGGGCGCCGCCACGCCCGTCAAAACGGCCTTGCTCCCGTTCATCAAAGTGCCTGGGGTGATCTTTGGATTCTGGACGGTGACGGGGGTGCTCGGCTTCGCCGTCGCCTTAGTTGTTCAAGCTCTTGTGATCTCGAATGCCCATCTCAAGATAGACAACGCCTTGCCGTTCTCCCTGTTCGCGATCGCGCTTGGGCTGATCGGAGCGAAACTCTGGTTCGTCGTGCTTCGTTGGCGCGAGCGACGCCTCGAGGGGTGGTGCATCCAGGGACTCCTGCTCGGAGTTGCGGTTGCGGCAGCGGTCGGCTTCGCGGTTTTTCGGGTCCCGGTCGGGGTGTTTCTCGATGCCAGCACGCCTGGTTTGTTCTTCGGTATGGCGGTAGGAAGAGTGGGGTGTTTCTTTGGCGGATGCTGTGCTGGCCGGCCGACCGCGTCCCGATGGGGACTCTGGTCGGTATTGGACCAGCGCGTCGGGATGCGTCGAATTCCCACTCAATGGATTGAGACGGTGCTTGCCCTTGGCGTCGGATCGGCGGCATTGGTCGCGATCCTGAACCATGGACCATTTGGCGGGGCCCTGTTCGTAGCCGGCCTAGCCGCCTACACACTGTTTCGCCAGGGCATCCTTCGTCTCCGCGGAGGGCCCCCTAAGTCGGCGCTCGGTACCAAGCTGACGGCCGCAGCGGCCTCGCTCGTGCTCATCGCCGACTTGCTATTTGTGACGTTGCTCCATCCCGTCTAATCCGACCTAGATGAAGCCGTCGTGGACACCACCCTGGGATCCGAAGGTCGGTTACTCGAATGCAAGCCCGACCTGCCACCGGCGAAACCTCAGGTCTGGTGTTGGAGCTAGCGGTCGGCGTTTCTCCATATACCTCCAAGGGGTATATTGGTAGAGTGCAGAGGTACAGCGGGCGGAACCGAGTCATCCAGGTGCGTCTCCGCCGGATCGAGGGGCAGGTACGGGGGCTGCAGAAGATGGTTGAGGACGATCGTTATTGCATCGACGTATTGACCCAGGTCAGCGCGGTCAAGGCGGCCCTTGAGAGCGTGGCCCTCCAGCTTTTGGCCGATCACACCGAACACTGCGTCACCGACGCCATCAAGGCCGGCGACGGCACCAAGAAGGTTCGTGAGCTCAACCATGCCGTCGAACGGCTGGTTAGAGGCTAGCCAATGGCCGCCTTGATGTCCACATATGTGCGTGTGTTGACCGGTGAGCGGCGACAGGCATGAGCCTGGCAGACGTCGTGGTGGTCGTTGCCGGTCTTGCGCTCAGCGGCTCCCTGGCCTGGTTCTTTTTCGGCCCCAAGAAAGCGCGACAGGCTGAGCTGGTCGGCCAGGTGCAGCAGGTTCAGGTGACGGTCAAGGGCGGCTACTCGCCGAATCTGATCCGTGTGCGTGAGAGCGTGCCCCTGCGGATCGTTTTCGATCGTCAGGAGACCGGCGACTGCACGTCGCACGTCGTATTTCCCGACTTCGCATTGAACAGGTCACTGCCCGCGATGGCCAAGACCGCGGTCGAGTTCACGCCTGACAAGAGCGGGCAATTCGGCTTTGCCTGCGGCATGAACATGGTTCACGGCACGCTGATCGTGGAACCGGCGTCCATGCCAGTAGGAGCCATGCCTGCGCTGGCTGCGGAGCCGGTAAAAACGGGGTCATCCAACGGCGCGGACGCCGCACGACCTGCTGACGCCGTCGACACCGAGGCGGCTGAGCGCAAGGTCGAGATCGCCGATCTCACCCGCCGGGTATTGGTCGGCGCGGTCCTGACGGCGCCGGTCCTGTTCTCGGCGATGGCGGACAGCTTTCTTAGCCCGTCGTGGTTGCCGCCTTTCTTGCTCAATCACTGGCTGCAGCTCGCGTTGATCACGCCCGTGATGTTCTATTCGGGCTGGCCGATCCACCGCACCGGTTGGCTCAGCATCGCGCACCGCAGCGCTGAGATGAACGCGCTCATCACTGTGGGCACGACGGCGGCCTACGGCTACAGCCTGCTGGTGACTGTAGCGCCGAACCTGCTGCCGGCCGACCTGCGCGGCGTGTACTTCGAGGTGGTCGGCGTCATCATCACGCTGATCCTTCTGGGCCGCCTGTTCGAAGCGCGGGCGAGGGCGGGCACCGGCGAGGCGATCAGACAGCTGATCGGGCTCCAGCCACGCACGGCACGCCTCGTACGCGACGGTATCGAGGCCGACGTCCCGGTCGACGAGGTACTCCCCGGCGACGTGATCTCAGTCCGTCCCGGCGAGAAGATCCCGGTCGATGGTGAGGTCATCGACGGCCATTCAACCGTCGATCAGTCGATGGTCACCGGTGAGCCGATCCCGGCCACAAAGCAGGCCGGTGACAGCGTGATCGGGGCCACCATCAATCAGGTCGGGGCCTTCCGGTTCCGAGCCACCCGAGTCGGCAAGGACACGATGCTGGCCCAGATCATCCGCCTGGTCGAACAGGCCCAGGGTTCGAAAGCGCCGATCCAGCGACTCGCCGACGTAGTCGCGAGCTACTTCGTCCCGGTCGTCATGAGCATCGCGATCGCCACGTTCGTGGTCTGGTTCGTGGCTGGTCCGCCACCTGCGCTCACCCTCGCGCTGGTCAGCGCGGTGGCCGTATTGATCATCGCGTGCCCCTGCGCTCTGGGCCTTGCCACCCCATTAGCCATCATGGTCAGTACGGGCAAGGGCGCCGAACAGGGAATCCTCATCCGTTCGGCCGAGGCGCTCGAGACTGCGCAAAAGATCGACACGGTCGTTTTGGACAAGACCGGGACACTGACCCGCGGTGCACCCGCTCTTACTGATGTGATCGTCACCGGCGACCTTACCGAGCACGACCTGCTGCGGCTGGTGGCCTCAGCGGAGCAAACCTCCGAGCACCCGCTCGGAGCTGCAATCATCGCCGGTGCCAAAGCGCGTGGCGTCGAGCTGGTCCAACCGACGGACTTCGAGTCGGTCACGGGAAAGGGGGTGCGCGCCACGATCGACGGGCGCAGTGTCCTGGTCGGCAACGAGAGATTCGTCCAGGATGCGGGGGTCGCCCTGGATGGATTCGCGGAGGCTGTCCGAGGGCTATCGACAGACGGCAAGACACCGATGTTGGCGGCAGTGGATGGCAAGCTGGCGGGCGTGATCGGAGTCGCCGACACCATAAAAGAAGACTCAGTCGCAGCGGTTGCGGCGCTTCGTCGACTCGGTGTCGTGGTGGTGATGATCACGGGGGACAATCAGCACACGGCGGCGGCGATTGCACGCCAGGCAGGCATCGAGCGTGTGCTGGCCGAGGTACTGCCCGACAAAAAGGCTGCAGAAGTGCGGCGGCTGCAGGACGAGCATCGGGTGGTCGCTATGGTTGGCGACGGAATCAATGACGCTCCAGCCTTGGCGCAGGCCGACGTTGGCATGGCGATAGGAACCGGCACGGATGTCGCCATCGAGGCTTCGGACATCACCTTGATCTCCGGGTCTCTCGTCGGTGTCGTCACCGCCATCAATTTGAGCCGGGCGACAATGCGCAACATCCGTCAGAACCTTGTCTTTGCCTTCGCCTACAACATCGTCGGCATTCCGATCGCGGCTGGCATCCTCTATCCGTTCTTGGGCCTTCGCCTGAGCCCCATGATTGCGGCGGGAGCAATGGCACTTAGCTCGCTGTCAGTTGTGTCGAACTCGAACCGGCTGCGCGGTTTCAAGCCCAATCCAATTCCGTCGGCAGCCGTCGGTCGCCCGGCTGCTGAGCCTAGAGTCGAGGTCGGTTCGCATGAGGATCCGGTTTCCAGCCAACATGGCCCGATGGGTCAAGGAGACGACATGACAGACAAGACAACTACGATTGATCCCGTATGCCAGATGACAGTCGCTACGGCCACTGCCGAGTACCGTTCTTTCCTTGATGGCAAGGCTTACTACTTCTGCTCCGCTGGATGTAAGACGACCTTTGACAAAGACCCGAAGAAGTTTGCCGGCAGTGGCACCAGGAGCGAGAGCCACTAAGTGATGGGCATGGGGATGATGGGCTTTGGGCTGCTGATGATGTTCATCGGCCTGGTCGTGGTTGTGGCGCTAGTAGCGATCGCGGTCTGGGCGGTGATTTATTTCACCGGGTCAAATCGGTCGGGAACACGGGGCGATAGCCAGGCTCGCCAGATTCTCGATCAGCGCTACGCTCGGGGCGAGATCGGCGACGACGATTACAAGCGGATGCGTCGCGACCTGGGCTGATCCGCGTTCGGCTGCGTCACGAACGCAGGCGGAGGTAGCTCTGGTCATATAGCCAGCGACGGAACAGCGGCAGACGGCCCTGGGCAATGACGCGATTGTCCTTGAGCGCAATGGCCCTACCTCCGATGTTCAGCATCGCGTAGTGAGGTTCAGTTGGTGGCGCCAGGTGCGCGAGTGCCTCGCCGTCAATTCGCGCCAGCAAGTTGCGAGCCAGATGCCCAACTCTCTGCCTGATCGACACCATCGTCTTACTAGTGGCGACGTTGGGTGGAAGCGCGGCGGCATCTCCGAAGGCGAACACTCCGGGCCGTGCCGTTTCAAATGCATCGTCTGCACGGATGAAGCCACGCTTATCGAGCATGTCCGCCGGCAAACCAACTTCAACGCCACGAAGGGGCGACACGATCGCCACCAAGTCGTGGCTGGTCGGCTTCCCATTGACAACGGCGCCCGAGGGGGTAACCGCCTCTAGCCCGCCGTCTGTGGCCAATCTTGCGCCGCAGCGCGTGAGTCTGGATCGAATAGCCCCCAACGCTTCTGCCCCGTAGTGGTCAGCCAGGCGACCGTCACCGTCCACGACGGTCACCTCCAGATCGGGCAGGCCTAAGTGCTTTCGCCTCACCGCCAGCCACCCTGCAAATTCCAAACCGGGTCCACGCCGATCCCATCCCACAGCAATGCAAATTCGCGTCGGCTTCCGCCGTTGAATCTCGGCCGCGAATTTCTCCGCCTCTTCTGGATGACAGGGGAACAATGCGTATTGGTCAGCACCTGGAATCCGATGTCGGTCGATATCGGACCCCATGGCCAGTAGGAGTTGCGAGTAGTCGATCGTTCGTCCCGTGCCAAGGCGAACTTGCCGCGCATCGAGATCGACGTGGTCGACCTTGTCCTCAATCAATTGAAACCCGAATCGCGCGGCCATCGGAGCCAGAGGCATGCGCACGTCCGCAAAGCGCCGCCCGCCGGCCGGCACGTAGATCAGCCAGGGCTTGTAGACGAGAGTGGGGCCTTGAGAGACGACAGCGACCTCGCAGCTCGGGCGGACGGTTCGGATCTGGATCGCCGCCTCCAAGCCCGCGAATCCACCGCCAACGATCACGAGCATTCAGGTTGGACGCGACATCAACGGGATCCGATTATTGAGACGCAGGCGCCCCGAGTGCCTCATTTGCCTCGCCTCGGATCCACCATATGATTCCCGACCACGATGTGGCAGCTGCAAGCCAGCTCGACCGCGAGAATGACGAATGTGAGGGCGAGCGCCTTCCGAACTCGGCCGCTTATGACGGCGTCCAGGTGCTCGCCAAACTCCGCCGGCGGAATTTCCGCGGGAGCAACCTTCATGGGGCGTGATCTTACTTGTGCGACTAGAGAATGAAGGTAGGGATTGAATGAATGGGATAACGGTATTTGGCGTCCTGGCGCTGACTTTCATGATGGCGATGTACTCGCTTGAGGGCCGACATCGCAGCTACACCTTGGCATTCGCCTTGGGCTGTTTGTTATCCGGTGTTTATGGCTTTCTGATTGGCGCGTGGCCGTTTGGAGTCGTGGAGATCATCTGGTGTGGAGTCGCGTTGCGGAAGTTTCAAGTCCGACGCAATCAGCCGAGCTCCGCCAGAACCAGCTAGGGCAGCAAGCGAGCTGGCCGCGGCAGCGTCTCGCGCATCCGGAGTGCGACCACGAGTCCTGATAACCCGGTGACGCAGGCGACCGTGATGATCGCCGCGGGAAACCCGGCCGCGTCCGCGATAACGCCGGCCACGATTGCGCCCGCCGCGTAGCCGCTGTCGCGCCAGAATCGGTAGATGCCTACCAACGTCGCACGCTCAGGGGTGCGAGCGGCGTCGCCTACAACAGCGAGCAATGTTGGATAGACCCGACAGGATTGCAGCGCGACTGGCGATATGAAAGTCATGCCCGGCCAGCGGCGCCAACGTTGAGCGCTCAACACCCACTACTCCGCCGACGAAGGCGTTGATCGCGACCAACAAGACGAACTGACGCCAGTTTTCGCGCAGCCCAAGCTGGGTCGCCTGGGTCTTGATTCCCGCGCCCTCGCTCAGGCGATCCCGCAGCGGTTGGCGCCTGCCTCCAGCTCGCTTGCATCGTCCGGAAGCTCGCCGCGCTCATTGAGCTCGACGATCTGGAGATGATTGGGCGGGGTGGGCGGGATCCGACCGAGAACCTCCTCGATGAACGCGTCAGGGTCCAGCCGCGTGAGCGACACGGTCTCCCGGATCTCCCCGACGAGCGATGCAAGCAGCTGCCCGTCGAAGGGGACGGGCTCTGAAACATGGCCAGGCAGAATCAGGGCACTGGCAGGAAGTTCGAGCAAACGCCTGATTGACTCATGAAGCTGACGCGCCCGCTTGGCCAGCTCCTCATGACTGCCGCCCGCGAGATCGGGCCGGCCCACACCGGCAAGAAGAAGTGTGTCACCCGTGAACGCGGCCGCCTTGTCGAGCAGATAAGCGGTGCTCTCCGCGGTGTGGCCACCGATAGTCGGAGGCGACAGAATCACCGAGCGGGCCGACACGGCCGGTCCTGAAGCGAGTCGTACGCATCGACATGAGTGCTGCCCGGAATCGCCCAATCCACATCACCCGGCGAGCGGACGTCGACCACGGTTACGGGCCGCCCTGCTGCGAGGAGGTCCTGCAATTGCCTGACTGAGATGTGGTCAGTTGTCATCGTCAGGTGCGACGGCGGGAGAAAAAGAACATGTTTGGTGTCCGCCTAGCTTTCGAGGATCCGTCTCGTCTCGTTGTACTCGTCCCGGGTGATCTCGCCTGCCGCAAGGCGCCGCTTCAGCATCTCGAGCGCGCTGCTGGAGCTGCCCGAGCGCGCTCCGCTGACTGCCCTGACCGCCCAGACGACCAGCACGATCAATCCACCAAGAACGATGACCATCATCAGGGTCATCACAATCCACATCCAGAGGCTCATGTCGTAGCCGTCAAAACCCATCATCTGATCCACCCTCTCCTTTGACTTCCAAGTTGCCCGAGCATTGTCCACGGACGGCGGGAAATTGTCAAGAAATCAATTGAATGATTGACAATGTGGCGTGAAGAGGGGATACTGGCGACCGATGCCAGATCGTGCTTTGAAGATCGAGCTCTTCGATCAATTTGGTCGCGTCGCACAGGCCCTGGGAAGCGGGCGCCGCGTGGAAATCATCGACGTGTTGGCCAACGGCGAGCGAAGCGTCGAGGAGCTGTCGCGCCAGGTCGGCCTCTCGACCGCGAATACCAGCCAGCACCTCCAGGTCCTGAAGGAAGCCGGACTCGTCGTTGCTACGCGGGACGGCACCCGGGTCCGCTACCGGCTTGCCTCGGCGGCCGTATACGAGTTCTGGGTGGGACTGCGCTCTCTGGCCGCCGAGAGGTTGCCCGGCATCAAAGGTCTTGTCGAGGCATACCTCGGATCGCGGGAAGGTCTGGAGCCGATCACCCGCGAGGAGTTGCTGGGCCGTCTCGAGGCGGGCGAGCCGCTGGTGGTCGTCGATGTGCGGCCCATCGAGGAATATCGCGCGGCACATCTCCCGGGAGCTGTGTCGATTCCGCTCGATGAGCTCGAGCAGAGGTTGCGAGAGCTGCCCCAAGACCGCCAGATCGTCGCGTACTGCCGCGGTCCCTACTGCGCTTTTGCGCCGGAGGCCGTTCGCAAGTTGCGCGCGCACAATTACGCTGCCAGGCATCTTATGGACGGGTTGCCAGAGTGGGCCGCCGCCGGCCGGCGCACACTAGGAGGCACCGATGGCTGACATCCTCGAGCTGGTCGACCTCGACGAGCTTCGTCACCAGGTCCGCCAAAAGTATCGCGAGGTGGCTGCCGATCCTCAGGGCATCCAACATGCCCACCATTTCCATACGGGGCGTGCACACGCACTGCGGCTAGGCTACCCAGCTCACCCGTTGGACAAGCTTCCTGACGAGGCGTGCGACGCGTTTGCGGGAGTGGGCAACCCGTTCTATTGGGGCGGGCCCAAACCCGGAGAGAGGGTTGTCGACCTTGGATCCGGCGCTGGCATGGACTCCTTGCTAGCGGCGTTCTGGGTTGGCAACAAAGGACGCGTGATCGGGGTCGACATGACTCCCGAGATGCTCGAGCGAAGCAGGTCGATGGCTGAGAAGTTAGGACTGCAGAACGTCGAGTTCCGCGAAGGTCTGATCGAAGAACTCCCGGTCGAGGATGGATGGGCGGACGTCGTCATCTCCAATGGGGTGATCAATCTCTGTCCGGACAAGATCGGCGTCTACCGGCAGATCTTCCGGGTGCTGAAGCCGGGCGGCCGGATGACGGTGGCGGATATCTGCCTCGAGCGTCCGGTTCCGGAGGAGGCCCTTCGCGACATAGATCTGTGGACGGGTTGAATCGCCGGTGCCCTGCCGTGTGCAGGGTGGGAGACGGTGATCAGCGGCGCTGGTCTCGTCGATGTCGAGTTGGCGAATCCAGTGGACACCTTCGCGGGTGCAGGCGGAGAAGCGAGCGCTCGTGAGTTCGGCACCCTTGGGTATTCAATTCGAGCGCGCAAGCAAGTTGAGTAGGACGAGCGTCTCAAGCTCGCGCACGTCTACCGCTTTTGAACGGGCTGCTTGAACCTCCTCCAAGCACGCTTCCCGAATCCCGCGGAGGTTCAGGCAAATGGTCGAGGTTGAGCTGCTGTCTGTCCCCGGATGCCCACACGTCGAGGCGAGCTTGCGTCGAAGAATTGCAGATCAGAGCCCACATCGAAGAAAAGGTAGGCGCCTATCCATCGCCCACGATCCGAGTCGCCGGCGAGGACGTCATGGGATCGCCACCCGTTTTCGAGGCAGCCTGCCGGCTCGACACACCAACACGGACTCGAGTGATGGCTGCACTACAACGACATGCAGGAGTGCCAAAAGTCCGGCCGCAACCGCGAACCCGAGTCAACCACGGGCCAACCGGTCGCTGATCGACTTGCGCAAGTCCCTCAAGTCTGCCAACAATTCTGCCGTCGACGGCTTGGCCTACTCAGCCAAACCTGGAGCTGTCAAGGTGAGCGCTTCCAAGTAGCCAAGCACTCGGCCTTCAGCAAAGATCACCTTCCTCATGTCGTCGATGACGAGTAGCCGAGTGTTGGCGGCGTAACGCAGGCTGGCCGCGACTTCCCACGCTTCGGAGATTAGCTCTAGGTAGCGCATCGGCGGGTCCGTGGTTGGCACAGTTCGGGCGGCTACGAAGCGCCTTGTGTCAGCTCATTTCGCCTCGCGCGCACGTGCTCGAGGATCTTGAGTGTCGATTCTGTATTCCGTTCAATCTCCTGTGCAATTGCGATAGTCCTGCGTTCACTGACGTCGCTCTCCGAAGCGGCGTGCTCCAGCATGAGTCGATCCTTCTCACCCTGGCGCTTTCCAGCGAGCAACAGAACCGGACCGGTGAAGGCAGCCTGAAGCGTGAAGCCGAAGTTCAGGAGGAAGAAAGGAAAAGGATCCCAGTGCCTGATCAGGGCAACTGCGTTGAGGGTTATCCAGAAGACGATCACGACGCTCTGCGCGATCAGGAAGGTCCACGAGCCGATCCCAGCAGCCATCTTGTCGGCGACGCGCTCGCCGAACGTGGCTTCATCGTGGTGAACGATGTTGACCGGATGGCCATGCCCGGTCGATGCCTTTTTCTTCTCACGCAGATGAGCAATCGTCATAGGGCCTTTTCCGTCTCCAGCTCGCTGAGGATCTGGTTGGTGTAGCCGGTGTTTTGTTTGATCTTCGACAAAATCTCGCGCAGTCGCTTGTCACCTGTCGATGCCTCAAGCTCGACGTGCTCCAGGGTCAGCCTGTCTTTTTGAGCAGCGCGATTCGCGGCCAAGAGCAGGATCGGCCCAGCGTAAGTGGCCTGAAAGGAGAGAACCAGGTTCAGGAAGATGAACGGATAAGCGTCCCACCTGAATCCGAAGACAGCAACTAGGTTGAAAATGATCCAGGCAGTCATGAAAATCGACTGGCCGATGATGAACTTCCAGGAACCGAGGAAGTTCGCCATTCGGTCGGCCAGGCGTTCACCTCGGGTGGCTTCGTCTATGTGGAGCTGGTTGACAGGATGCAGGTGGCTCGTGTTCTGACTCAGCTTCTTCCGACGGAGATGGTGGGTCCGGTCGTCTGGTAGCTCCGACATGTTCGGGAAAGATTAGGACCGGCCCCCACGGCCTGTCTAGCCATTAGCGCGAGTTCATTCAGGTTCGCGACGCGCCCCAAGACGAATGGAGTGGCATTCCTAGATCCTCATTCGGCCGGACCAGAAGCGAAAGCTCATGCCAAGACGGCGGTTCTAGCCGCGCGACCTGAGTCGCAATCCGCCTGCGCAATTTCTCGAAGATCTAGGTCCGTCCTAGTCGCGGCTTGACCCCCTTCCGTCGAGTTGTCCCGTAGGAAAGGTTGAGACGTCGATGCATGAACCGAGCATGAACTGCGCTTGCCGCCGGTCATTCAGAGCGCCAATGCGATGGCCGCACGAACGTGCATAGTGGCGCCGGGATGGATAACGGGCTCGAACAAGCTCTCATCGTTCGCGCCAAGGAGGGCGATCGGCTTGCCTACGAGCGTTTGCTCGAGCCGGTCATGAGACCGGCGGCGAGACTGGCATTCGCCATGCTCCACGATCATTCGGAAGCCGAGGACGTCTTCCAGGAATCGGCGCTGCGCGCCTGGCGCCGCCTCGGCAACCTTCGCGCAGGTAGCCAATTTCGACCTTGGTTCCTGGGCATCGTCGCCAACCAGTGTCGCGAGGTTCGCAGAGGACGCTGGCGCCAGCTGATACGGGTTCCCGCGCTGTCTGCGCGTCGATCACGCGAACGATCGGAAAGGCCACCGGCGGGAAGTCCCGCGGTAGCGTGAACCGCGTCGCCTGCCAGTCCGATCCGCCGTCGGACGTTGTCCATAGGCCACCCAGTCGTACGTATACACGACAGGAGACGGCGGACGCACGTGGTCAGAACCGAGAGCTCTACCGGGGATCTCGCTGAGCGTCGTCACGGCGAAGGAGTGGTGGCTGGTCGACAGGTTCGGTCAGGCATCGCTGAGCCTCGACGCCGGGCAGTCCTGGCAGACGGTGCCATTCCACAGATTTGTCGACACGACGCTGACGTCGATCGTCTACGCAAGCGGCGATGTAGTGTGGGCGATCGCCGACGGCGAGATTCCCATCCGTAGCACAGACCAGGGCCTGCACTGGTCGATCGTGAAGGTGCCGGCGTAGACCTGTGCACGCTTTCAGCGCGGCTTTCAAGTGTTGGCGAACTGCCAACGGCGGTCTGCCCGGGGATCCCCCGTCACGTGGCCACTTCTCTCCAACAGCAGGTCGATGAGCGCACTTGCGAGCCATTCCTCGAATCGATCGGGCTGCCATCTGCGTTGGAAGACGAATTTCGTGTAAGTGTCAGGGCTGGTCATCGCCCACATAACATCAAGTGCATCCGTGGTCGTCAATCCGCTACGAAGCCGGCCGCTCTGTTCCAGCACGCTGACGATCTCCTGCGACCGGCGGCCGAGGAAGGGAGACCGCACGCCGGGTGCATTCTCATCGCCGGCGTCGCACAGCACCAGATCGGATTGATCCTGGATCGGGTGTCGGAAGCGCTCCGGGCTTGGCCGCTTCAAGAGGATTGGAGTGACCGCGCTGTAGTGGTCTCGCACGCGAAATGGCCGTAACTCTTCGTGACCGACGTCCAAACCGGTGTCAGTCGACCGGCGGAAGCTGTCGGACCAGACTTGGCACGTTTAGCTTCGGCATCGGGACCCTCGGGTTCATCGATCGCAGAGTTTCCAGCAGCAGGCGCGACACTGCCCAATCGCGGAACGGCTTGTCGTCCGCCGGAACGATGTACCAAGGGGCGACCGGCGTCGAGCACCGGGTCAGCAGCACGTTGAAGGCCTCCTGGTATTCATCCCACTGCCGTCTTTCTTTTATGTCGTTTGGGCTGAACTTCCATCGTTTTTCGGGTGTGTTGAGGCGAGCAAGTAGCCGCTGACGCTGCTCCTCGTTTGAGATATGCAGGCAGATTTTCAGCGGGATCACGTGTGATCTGACAAGTCCAGCCTCGAATCGGTTTATCTGCTCATACCGACTCTCGATCACATCGAGAGCGGCCAGCTTCTTGACTCTGGCGATGAGCACATCCTCGTAGTACGAGCGATTGAAGATTGTGATATGGCCTGGCTGCGGCACTTCCTTCTTGAAGCGCCAAAGAAAATGGTGACGAAGTTCGGTTGCACTTGGTGCCATGAAAGGACGGACGTGCACACCTTGAGGATTCATCGCCGTCATCACGTGGCGGACCGTTCCGTCCTTGCCGCTGGTGTCCAATCCCTGCAACACGATCAGGATCGCCTGTTTCTTCTCCGCGAAGAGGCGCTCTTGAAGGTCCAGTAGCTCGGGACCGTATTTCTCACCGGCGGCTGCTATCTTCTTGCGCTTGACTCCCAGGTGATCGCCGGGGTCGACGTCCGCAAGGCTCACCTGGCTGTTCCAGACGCGCGCCTTGAGCATGTCCCTCATGGATCTCTTTGCCATGGAGCTACCAGGTCAGCGGAGCGGCAGCTTTGGCTGCTGGAGCACCAGTCGGTAACCCTTACCCTTCTCGTTGACCACTTCACACACGCCCTTGAATGGCGAAAGCTTTTGCCGAAGCCGCGTTACGTAGGTCCGGAACTGCTCGATCGACGCTTCGGGGCCCCAGGCCGGCAGAGCCACCTCCTCGGCGGCGAAGAACTGATTCGGATTGGTCAGGAAGAATGCGAGCAGCTGCCACTCCCGCTTCGTCAAGGAGACGGAGGCCTCACCATTCTTAACCGTTCGCTGCTTGGCCTCAAAGACGAGGCCTCCCAATTCGATTTTGGTCGCGATCGAAACCACAGAGGCCACGTCAGGCCCGCGCAACTCTGACTTGATCGCCCCGATCAGAGCATCCGGGACGAAAGGCTTTGGCATGACTTGGCTCGCACCCGCCTCGTAGGTTTCCAGCGTTTCTCCTGCATCGTCGGACGACTCGTCGAGCAAAATGAACGGAGCCCGAGCCGTGGCCCTCAGCTCACCTAGTTGTTTGGGGGTTACGCGGAAGTCGGCGCTCATCCCGAGGATGACGAGGTCGAACCTCGTCGACCTCTCGAGCTGCCGCCTTGCTGCGTCAAACTCAGCCACACTCTCGAATTCCCCTCCCGCCAGCTCGACCACGTGCGAGATGACGGAGCGGTAACCGGCATTGGCGTCGACGACCAGGACTCGGGGCAGTTTGGGTCGCGCCCGAGATCGAATCTGAGTCTTGCTCTTTCCCATGGCACTCCCCTGGCCGGACCATTGCCGGCGCTCAAATTATTGCGCCCCCCAGCACGTGGCTACTTGTCCTCCCGGAACTCCAGAGAGTAGCCGCGCCCGGGCCGATTGACGACATCGCACGGGATCTCCAATGACGCCAGGATCTTGCGAACACGCCGCACGTAGTTGCGAACCTCCTCCGGGAAGAGGGCGGGCTCGGCCCAGGCCTTGCCGAGGATCTGGGCGACCGTGAAGTAACGGTGGGGATGAGCGAGCAGGAATTGGAGGAGCTGAAACTCTCGAATGGTCAGCGTAGCCTCCTGACCCTGGTAGCGGATCAGTCGCCCTTCCGGATCCAACCAGAGGCCGTGGAGATCCCAGACCCGTCGGTACCAAAGGTCGAGCCGTTTCTGATAGCCGTCCATCTGGCTCTCGATGATCTTGACGTCCGCCTCCGCCGCCCTTCGCGCGATCGGCGGTAGCTTGATTACGTCGCGCCTGACCCGATCGAGGATTCCCCGCTTGAATTCGATGAGATCGACATAGATGCTCATCCAATGGCGGGCGTCCTCCCAATGGGTGGTTCCAATGTGCTCACCCTCGAGCGGCCGGGAAGCTTGATTCGTCACCGGCGACGCGAACGCTGTCTGGGTCCTCGCTTGCGCCACTCGGCGCACTGAGGCGGTATTTCGATGATGCTATGCACGTCGGGGAAATGTGGCACCCGGAGGGGGTCGCTGTCAGCAAAAATTGGTGTTTCGCCGCATTACAAATTTTGCGAACTCCTCTCGTGGAGAAGGCGCGTCAGGTGCCGTGCATCACTCTGAATGTTGCTGGCTTTTTTGCGGCCGCGAAGTAGTGAATCGCCCTGAGTTTCTTGGGCTCAATCCCCTGGAAGCGTCCTCCATGGACGGACCTGGGCAGATTTCGGGACCGTGAGGCCCCGGGTTCAAATCCCGGGCCTCCGACCAACCTATTAATTCAGATCCGTCCCCGGTCGTACTCGTCGTGGCGGCGCCACCACATGCCAGTCTCGTTGCGACCGAGTGGCGCCCGGTCGAGCCACTGGTACATGCTCCACAGGCCGTCTATCCCGCGCTCGTACGCCGAGTAGGTGTGGTACACGACGCCGTCCTCGAGCGCGAAAGCGCTCACGCCCGGCCCTTCGCCCCGGTACGTCGGCCAGTCCGTTCCAACGCTCGACGTTAGCGCGGCGATGAACGGATTCTCCTCGCCGCCCTCCGGCAGCCGAAAGTCCGCCGGGCGGAAGTTGTACTCGGCAGCTCCCGACTGCCACTGCTCCTTGGTGACCGACACCTGGAAGTCGTGGTTGAAGTCGCTGTCGAACGAGGACGCCCAGGGGAAGCTCCAACCCATCCGCCGCTTGTACGCCTGCAGTTTCGGCAGCGGAGCTCGCGACACGGCGCAGAGCGTGACGTCGTGATTCGCGAGGTGGACGACTGAGCCATCGAAGCCGTCGGCGATCGCCGAGCAGGACGGACACCCTGCCTTGTAGTCGGGCCCGAACATGAAGTGATAGATGAGTAGCTGCGAGCGTCCTCTGAAGAGATCGGCGAGGGACGCGGTGCCCTCATCTGTCTCGAAGCGGTACTCCTTGTCGATTCGAACCCAGGGCAGCTCTTGCCGCCGCTGCGCCAGCTCGTCGCCACGCCGCGTCAGCGCCTTCTCGGCCACGAGCAGCTCCAGCCGGGCCGCAAGCCACTCTTCACGTGTTCCGATCTTGTGGTCGGTCATTCTTTCTCTCCTTTCTTCGTTACAACAGGTTGCCGGGAATCGACGAGGGCGCGATGACGATCAGGATTCCAAGTCCGACGATCGCCAACGCCAGCGGCACATCGAGGATGGCTTTCGCGGGCAGGACCTTCTGAGCGAGGACGAGGCCGGCGATCACGGACATCCACGTGACGCTCATGACGCTCAGCGCCACCAGAATCAGCATCAGTCCGATGCTCGATCCGACGCAGCACAGCCCATATTCGAATCCGGAGCCGACGCTCTCGCGGCAGCGCCGGCGGAAGTACTGCTTGAGCGGCGTGAGCTCGTAGACACCTGCCGCGATCACAACCACGCCGGCGGCGAAAGCCCCGTGCGGCCGGTACAGCGCATAGACGGCGACGCCCGCGAGTGTCCAGACGGCAAGGTACGACCCGACGAAGAGCGCCACGGCGCGCACACCGATGGCATGAGCGCGTCTCGAGACTGCCGGAGCGGCGCCCGGCAGCATCATCGCCACCCACAGGGCGACAAACAACGCGAACGGACCGAGCTGGGTCGCAACGCCGGTGTCCATCCGATTCATCTGCCCGTTCATCAGCTGGACCGCGACGACCCAGGATGCGGCGGCGAGCCCGAGCGTCGCAGTCAGCGCGGCTGCCGTCGCGGCCGGCCTGGGGCCGTCCACGATTGCGACCTTGTTGTTCAAAAGCATGGCTCCTTCCTTCATTCCTCAACGAGTTGCTTCAGACGGTCGAGCGCGCCGTCCCATCGCTTCGAGACGTGCTCGAGATAGGTTCGCGCCGTTTCCATCTGTTCTGGCTCGAGCTCCCAGATGCGCTCCCGGCCACGCCATATGTCCGAGACGAGCCCAGCAGTGGCCAGCACGTTCAGGTGCTTGGTAATTGCCTGTCGCGTGACCGCAGATCCGGCGGTCAGCCGGGTGATCGAGAGAGGGCCATCGGAGCTCAGTCGGGCCACCAGGGCCAGGCGCGTTTCGTCACCGAGCGCCGCAAACACCGGCGCAGCGCGAGAAACCTCCCGCCAGCCGGTGCTATGCCTCGACATGTCGCGCGATGTTCTCGAGCTGCTCAGCCCATCCCGCGTCGTTCATCCGGAGTGCTTCAGCACGACGCGCCGGCGGAATGCGATCGAAGCCTGACTCGACCACCCTGAGCCGGGTGCCTTCCGCGACTTCCTCGAGTTGGAATTCGACCAGCGTGGTGGGCTCGCTCGAATAATCCACGCCAGATTCGACGGCGTATGGATGCCAGCGGTACGACATCCGGGTCTCGGGATCCATCCGCTCGATGGCGATCTCGATGGTCACCCGCCCGTGGTCGGGCAGATTGATCTGGCCGTGGACACGCCCGCCTGGTGCGAAGGCACCCTCGAGCTTCACGCCGAACCAGGCGCCGAACTCGTCGGCGTTGGAAAGAGCGCGCCAGACACGCGAGCGTGGTGCGCGCAAAACGATCTCTTTTTCGATGCGGTCGGTAGCGTTATGCAACTTCATGGTTGCATCTTAGCGCGGCCACCGGATGAAATGCAACTGGTGAATTGCATATCCACCGCCTTCTAAACCAGGTCGGAAGCCTTGTCCACGTTCGGGGTAAGCTCACGCGTGCGTGGCGACGCCAACCAAGTGCCAGTCACATTAGCGCCGCCTAACGGCCGTTGGTGGCTTGCGCATTCCGTATATCCGTGTATATACTGAACGCATGAAGCTCGTGAAGATCCGACGGGTCGGAAACAGCAATGTGGTGTCGATCCCTGTCCAACACGAGGATTTGGGGTTCAAGCCCGAAGCGCAGGTCCTCGTCACAGCGTTGCCGTCCGGCGAGCTTCGGGTTCTTCCCGTGGCTAACGTCCGGAAGATGATCCGCGACTACGGCCGGCGGGCTATCGCCGAGGACCGGCGCGCGCTTCAGATTCTCGAAGACCACGACCGGAAGAACGCCTGAAGCTGCAACTCAATCTTCGGGGTCGGTATGCCGCCTGAGCCGACTCCAGATTTGCTCTACCTCGAGCTCGAAGACGTGCTTGGGTTGTATGCCGATCTGTTCGAGCTCGACGACCAGGGCGCAAAGGATCGCCTTCGAAACGAGGATGGTCTGCGCAGCGCGCTGAACCGCCCGAGAACCTATGCGTACTACATGAAGGCCGAGATCGCGGCCCACGGCGCAGCGCTTGCGCATGGCATTGCGGAGGGACAGCCATTCCTCGAGGGAAACAAGCGAATTGGGCTAGTCGCTCTTCGGACCTTCCTTGCCATCAACGGCTATGACGTTGAGGCATCTCAGGAAGACAAAGCGGACTGGATGATCTCCTTGAGCCGCGGTCAAACTATTGAGGAGCTTGCCAACCGCATCCGCTCGGTGCTGCGAGCGCTGCCACCCGCGTCGGAGGGGCCCGAAGCTCAATAGGCAGGTCCCGCCTTAGAAGTCGCACAAATCGTCGTCGGCAATATGCGCGGTCAAAATTGGTCACTACTAAGGGCGCCGGCCGTGCTCGCGATAACCCTCTGCTGTGCTTATACGGTTAGCTCCGCTGCGACGAAAGCGCCGTCCTTGATTTCCGCGTAAGTGGTCGGCGGCAAACTGGCTCCGATGCCGAGCAGAGTCTGGGACGCCGCCATCGGAGTGCGCCGGCGGTTGAACCGAAAGACGAACTCGTCGAGGTAGACCTGCAGTTGGTGTTCTGAAACCCCGCGGTAGGTGCCTCGGAGCCAGGTCTTGAGGTTGCTAATGGTGCGGTGGACACGCGGCAACATCTCGCCGATGTCTTGACCGAGGACCAGCCCGGCTCGCTGGCTCTTTGGCTGGTGGTCGTATCCGAGTCTGGCCAGTCTCATGTAGCCCTGCCAGGCGTCGGTCTTCACGGTGGAGCCTCTGGCGACGTTGTCCTCAACGAAGCCGCACAGGCTGTCCGCCGAGAGATCTCCGAGGACCTCCATCCGAACTCTGCCCGAGCCATTTCCTCGCACTTCGATCGCCACCACTACGATCGCTGCAGTTCCGAAAGCGTCCCGGCCACTGCGCCGGCCGGCATCATGGCCACCCACGTAGGTCTCGTCAACCTCAACCAGGCCGGTCAGCGCAGACCGCTCGGGAGCCACCATCGCCCGGCGCAACTTGTGGAGCATCATCCAGGCCGTCTCATAGCGCCTGAGTCCAAGTTGGCGCCGCAGCTGTAGCGCGGAGATGCCGGGCGTCCCCGTGCTGGTCAGATAAGCGGCCCAGAACCAAAGATGGATTGGGGTCCTGGTCTTGTGGAGCACCGTCCCCGCTGTGACCGAGACCTGATGACGGCACGCCGTGCACTGCCAGAGCAGCCTTTTTGGCAGCGCCGTCGCGCGGTCAGATCCACAGGCGGGACAGTGGAATCCGTCAGGCCATCGGGAAGCGAAAAGGTAGGCGCGGCAGGCGGTCTCGTCAGAAAAACGCCGCTGGAACTCGAGGATCGTCCTGGGGAAGTCCGGCCGCGCCACGCCGACATCGTAGCGGAGCTAACCGGATAAGCATGACCCTCTGCTATCGCGAGCTGGTCCGACACGTCGGGTAGTTGGTCAGCGAGTTTCGATGGTTTCGATCGGCGATGCGGAAAGGCCAGCCCATCGAACCCTGCCGACTGATCTACCACGGATTAGCTGCTTGGATACCGCTCTGCATCATTGGCGTCGCCCGGCTGCTGAAGAACCTCAGCTCATGTGTACTTGGTGCAGTAATCCGGCGAAAGGACGTCTCAAATCTGGACGGAATAGGTGCGGGTCGTAGAAGAATCGAACTGAAATCGATCATTTGCCGAGCGGCTGGAACGCGCCCGGACTGATGCCGGTCGGCTAGCGGCCGCGCTCGTACCAGTCCAGCACGCGCATGGCGCGCAGGGTGTTCCAGTGGCTGGGCCTGCCTTCGCGCTCGTCCATGCCGAACTCGAGATCGCGGACGCGGGCGTCGACCAGTTCGCTCTCGTGTGGGTTCTCGAGCGGCAATCGGCCTTCGGCGTCGCGCTTGGAGCGGACCAGGTCGATGGCCTCGGCCACGCGCGCATCGGGCGTCACGCCCGCCGCGCGCAGGTAGTCGAGCCCCCGCAACGCGTCGTAGTGGTAGCCGGTCGGGAACGAGAACAGTGTGAAGGCCGTATCGATAAGCTCGCCGCTCGACAGCCGGCGCAGCATCCGGCGTTCGAGCAGGTATTCCTGCCCTCGCTCACGCGCCGCGGTCACCTCGGCCGAGCCGCCGTCTGCCCGCTCGTGCTCCAGAAGGCCCTCGAGGACGTTGATCGTCGTGTGGAACGATCCGCGGGTCGAGCCATTCTCCTGCTCGCAATTCCACCCGCCATCGGCCATCTGCTCGCCGAGCAGCCGCTCGACGATGCCTGTCACGTCCTGGCCGAAGTACGAGCCGACCGTCACTACGCGTCCGTTGATGCACGGCTCGACCTCGCCCGCGAACAGCGGTGTGCCGTGCCATGGGCCCCGGGAGTGCCACGTCGCGTTGTTGCGGACGAGGCCTATCGTTTTCCGCGCCTCCTCGCTCGAAGCGTCGATGCCCATGTCGCGGAGCAGCAACAGGGCGAGCAGCGAGACCCACTCCGGCTCCGGCGTGCCAGTGTCCCACAGCCCATCTTCCCGCCGGAGAGCCAGCAGCCGCGCGCCCCAGCCTTCGGTGGCAACGCGGGCACGCTCCGCGGCGACCTGATCGGCCGGCGCCTCGGTCAGGTCGCGCATGGCCTGCCAGCGAATCGCCGGGTCCGCATCGAGCAGCCAGTCGAGCGCGTTCATTGGGCACGTCCTCCTTCGCTTCGATCTGCGCACCCTAGAGGATGACGAAGTTGTGTGCCGCCTGCCCTGTCCCTGTAGGGTCGGCGTAGACGAATAGACAACCACCGTGTTGATCCTCTGCGAGGATGGATCGTATGGAGCTCATGGAGACCAAATAAGTAGTTTTCCTCTCCGAGAAGTGATCAAAGAAGAACAAGTTACGCAGGGATGACCCTCGCATATTTGCATCGAGTGCGAAGAGGGCATTGCTCGCAGCGCGGGCGCGGTCGGCAGACCAGGGCTCCCAGATCGAGCAAAGCCCAATTCACCTCCCGCGGATTCGCTCCGGAGACAATGGATTGACCTACATCGCGGATCCTGCGGCTCTTCCGAAGCTCGCCTCGCTCCTTCGCTAATCCGAACACCCGGCTGATGATTCGAGCAACGTTCACATCAAGCGCGACTTCGTGTTTTCCGAACACAAAACAAGCAGATGCCGCCGCCGAATAACTTCCGATCCCGGGCAGTGTCGCTAGCTCGCGTGTCGATCTGGGAGTAGCTTCCGTGACAAGTGCCTGTCCGAGAGCACGCATTTGCCCAGCCCGCTGCTTGCCGAAACCCAAAGACTGGATCATGGCTTCGATGTCACTGACGTTCGCATCGCCGAGCGTCGCCGCATCGGGATATCGCCGAAATAGAGACCCGCGAACGCGACCAACGCGATCCGCCTGAGTCTGCTTCAGGAGGACCTCAGTAACAAGGCTTCGATACAGATCTCGGTCGCGACGCCAGGGGAAGTCGCGGTAGTTGACGCGACCCCACCCGAGGAGCCGACTTCTCAGCCAGCGGATAGTTGGCGCGGGGACCAGAAAGGTATCCGGGGTACGACCTGGCACTCGAGTAATGTGCCATCTCCGCGAACCTCGGTGTTTAGATCAGGGCCGCGTCGAGCTCGAATGCGGGGACGGCGTCGCGCTTGCCGACCATCGCTGCGTGAATCGCCTTACCGACGGCGCATGCAACCGGTGCTGGGAATGCGTTCCCGACTTGCCGATAAGCGGCGGTCTTACGACCGGCAAAGATCCAGCCATCGGGAAAGCCCTGGATTCGGGCAACCATTCGTACAGTCAGCTTCGGATTCGCGTCGATTGGAAAATCCGGTCCAGGCGCCTCGTCGGCTATCCCTAAACCATCCACACCGAGGGCGGCCCATTGGCGGCGGGCACGCGTGGGACCCAAATCCGGACCTCCATGCTTATGGGAGCCACCAACGACAGTCGGTGCAATTGCACTTGCACGGAACGTCCAACGGTCTGCCCCGGGCCATCCGCGAGCCGCCATTAGATCGTGAATGCATGCACCAACAGTCGACCGACTCTGAACCGCCTCAGGCCAGCGGAACCTTTCGAATGCACGCGAACGCAAGGCAATCAGTACGAATCGGGGACGCAACTGGGGCACTCCAAAACCCGATGCCTCTAGGACACGCCAGTCTGGCCTATAGCCAAGGATCTCGAGCTGCTCCATCAAGTCCCGGCGATATGAAATGAACTTGTCGGAAGCAAAGCCCCTGACGTTCTCAAGCATCACTGCGGCAGGTTTGGCTTCGCGGATCAGCCGGATCGCCTCGGGGAAAAGGTCTCTCTCATCGTCTGGGCCAAGTTGCTTGCCCGCTAGTGAGAACGGGGGGCATGGGACGCCTGCAGCGAATAGGTCGATGCCCCGATAGTGATGGCCGTCGACCTCGCGAACATCCCGCTGCTGGACAGCCCAGTGGGTTCGGTTGGCTTGCAAGGTTGCGCACGCGTGAGGATCGAGCTCGATCAACCCAACATGTCGGAATCCAGATGCCTCGAGACCGAGGGCCTGACCTCCCGCCCCGGCGCAGATCTCCAGCGAAATGAGATCGCTGGTGGCCGATCTTGACGTCATGGCCGCTTGGGTCGAATGATTTGCGACCAGCCCCATTGCAGGTCTAAAGTAGCAGATGTTGTGGATGGATACATCCCCAACCCCAACCTGTGGATAACTCATGTGTACGACCGAGCATTTGTTCGCTCGGGATTATGCACTATGTGGGTTGGGACGATCAAGCCTTCCTGTTAAGAGCCGAACGCTTGCGGCGAGCTGCCTCATAGGCAGCAACAGCCTTTCCTGCACCGTCACGTGGCCAAGACTTCCAGCTCTTGAGTCGATACAAGGTCTCGGTGCGTTTGCCTACTTTGCGGCGAGTCCATTCGTAATCCCAGCCGAGCACGACGTGCAGATCACGGAGGCGTCGGGTCGGATCACCCCGATTCTCCTCGCGGGCTACGGCTTGAATTAGGTCAATCGGCACCCATTGGCCCTCTAGAGCCTTCATGAGGGTGCCGATTCGCTCCCATACCGTTGGTAGGGCTATCGCCTGGCGAATCTCGCGAGCGTGAGGCGCCATTTCCTTGATCAATGCTTGCCTCGCGTGGTTGTGCTCCTCGCAAAGCGGACGTAGGTTCTGACGCTCTGTCAGCCCGCCCCAAAACACCGGCACGATGTGATCAACGATGAGTTTTACGCCGTCCTCTCGAGGGGACCTACCACACAGGGCGCACCGAGCGCCCCAGTCCTCGAGGACCTGAACCTCGAGTCGCTTCGAGATGTGGGCCCGGCCTGCGGAAGTGGTGGCGTCCTTGCGCCATCCGAGTAACTGATAGCCGTAACGGTTGCGGCCGAGGCGGACGGTCTTGATCACGAAATGCGTCCGCAGATTGCGGGCGCGTCGGTCCGCCCAAGTATGGGCTACCCCATAGTGCGAGGCTGCGAAGGCCCGGATCTCGTCATTAGTGGGCGGTTTGTCACGGCGCTCGTACAGGAAGCGATAGACGAGCCTTTCTTCGTCGCCCTTTACAGTTGCGGCCAATTCACCGCTGTTCGGCCTCGGTAGCTTCCGCTTGGGATCGATCTCAAGATCCATGGTGGCGCCGAGGAATGTACTCCAGACCATTTACCTTGGCCTACAGCGCCACCGCCGAGTTTCGAGATCAACTGCGCGATTGCCACTGCTGCCCCGTCGCGGTCCCACGGCTTAGGGCAGCGAAACGCCCACTCATCCGTCGATGTAATTTGGCCGATCACGTCGCCGACCTTGGCCAGTCGACGCCTGTAGGGGTCCAGCGGAGTCAGCTCCGGACTCGCGGGATGGAAGTTCAGCACCCAGCGGTCGCCGCCGTCGACGGCGATCCGGACAAGGACCGATCGGGCAAATTACGTTGTATAATTCCCGCCGTGATCATCACTCGGAAGATTCGGAAAGTTGGCAACTCGCTGATGATCCCACTGCCCCCCGAAACGATCTCTGAGGCAGGCTTCAAGGAGGGGATGGAGGTGGCCATCGGCTCGCGGCCCGGTCATGTGGATCTCGACCCGGCTGGCATTCCCGATAAATGGATCGTGGAGTTCACCGCGCGCTTCACCGAGCGATATCGAGAAGACCTCGCCCAGCTTGCCGACCTCTGAGAGGGGGCCGGTCGAGCCGTTCGTCAGCCTTGAAGAGCTGGTCTGGATGCACACGGTCGCGGTGGAGGAATTCGGTGGGTCGGCCGGCGTAAGAGACCGCGGCTTGCTCGAGTCGGCTATTGCCCGTCCGCTGGCTGCGTTCGGCGGCAGGAGCGTGCACGACACTCCGTTCAGACGGGCCGCGGCTCTGGCCGAAAGCCTCGTGTTGAACCATGGCTTCGTCGATGGAAACAAGCGGACCGCGATGTACGCGATGGCGGCTTGGCTTGAGCGCGAGGGCTATGTCATCGATGCTGCTCGCGGAGAGCTGCGCGACCTCGCACTTTCAATCGCCTCCCACAAGCTCAATACCGACCAGGTTGCCGAATGGCTCGCGAAGCGCTCTAAGCCGGTCTGACTTTCAGCTCTGAGTAGAGGACCGGCTCGGCCGGCACAGCTGCAGGAGGATCAGGACGCTGCTCACCACAGCGCCGGCACGTAGATCGTCACGATCACCCAATTCACGCCCGGGGCATGCGTGAACACGCTCGTGCGTAAGGCCCGAGACGTAAAGGTGCTTGGGGTCCAAAAACCCGGGGCGATCGGGTATAGATTCAGGCTGAGATGGCGCAGCGAGTAACAGTCCGCGAGCGGATCGACCCTGCGATTACAGCTTCTCTCTTTGCCAACTACCGCTCTTCCGCAGATGCGGTCATGGAGCTGGTCGACAATGCAATCGATTCGCGCATCAAGGGCGGCCAGCTTGAAGTCCTGCTGCAAGTTCACCCTTCGTACTTTGTCATCGAGACTCGCGGTGGGGAGGGAATGGGGCCGGCCGAGCTCGAGCGCAACTACCTCCGCTGGGGAGGCTCACCCAAACGGGGACGCAAGCTGCTCGGGCAGTACGGTCAGGGCGGCAAGGCGGCGATTGGTCACCTCGGAACCAGCTTCACGGTAGAAGCGAGCCGACCTGGTGACGGGAATGCATGGCGTTTCGCCGACCCCGATTACCGCGACCGCTCCAAACTCAAGACCTACGAGCTGAAGTCAGTGACTAAGCGAGTGCCCGTGGACCAGGGATATGTCCGGATTCGGATCGACGGCCTCGATAAGCGGCTTGATCCTCGTCGCCTTGGCGCTCGACTCGGTGATACCTACCGCCCGCTAATCCTGCGTGCCGAGCTGAGGATGTCTGTCAACGGCACTCGCGTCGAACCGCCTTCGTTCAACTTCCAGGAGGAGCACCGCTTTGCAGTTCACGCTGCGGGCACAACAGTAAGGGGCTGGTACGGCATAGCCGAGCCAGAAGGCCGCGGGGTCGACTACGTTCCAGGATTGCGCTGCTACAAGCTTGGCCGTCTCATCATCGGCGGCGAGTTCTTCGGCCATCCCAACGCGGTCCAGGTCTCTGGCATGGCCCGCCTCGTCGGCGAGATCGACCTGGCGTCAGTTCCGCTGACTATGAACAAGAGTGATTTCGCTCGCGACCGAGCGGAGTGGGTCGCGGTCGAGAAAAGAATGCACGCTCTACTTGTTGGGATCGCCAAGCGATTGGCGGAGGATGAGCTGGCGCCGCCTCCGGCGTCTGCCCTTAAGACCGCGGAGCAGGTCCGCCGCCTCCTGAGCCAGGTGTTGAGGCTCGCCGAGCGCGAGGAGGTGTTTCCCGGTCTGGCAGCAGCGCGCTCCGAGGTTGCGGAGCGACCGCGAGTGAACGCACGCGATGCGAGCAGGCCCGAGAGCCTTCGAGCGCCCGCCCGGTTGCCGGCCGAGAACGAGCCGCGGCGTCGGGGGTTTGGACAGGTCATCGTGCGCCCACTTGACCCTTCGATTCGCAGCCAGACAGTAATTGAGCACGAGGTCACGACGGTCGTGATCAACTCGCGCCATCCCCTATTCCTCAAGCGCGGTGGTGACATCTGGTACCAGCTTGAGACGGCAGCACGCGAAGTCTTGAAGTCGATCGAAGGTGCAAGCGCCAGTGACTTCGAGAGGCGCGTCAATGAGGTCATATTGCTGGCATTCCAACTTCGAGCTCGGCGCCGCGAAGCCCGTTCACGCAAGATAGCAGCCCAGCTTCCACTAATAAGCTGCTAACCCGCTCGATCAATCCTGGTGGTCGGAACGGCCTGAACTTGGCCGTGATTCTGGCGCGGTAATACACTGGGCGCAAATGGCCACGGTTCGATCGGCCACGATCGACGTCGACCAGCAGGACATCGACGAGGCGCGCGCGTTCAACGCCCAGCTCGAAGCCCTCATCGCGACCCAGCCATCGGTGATGACGGTTCCTCCGGCGGTCTCGCGTCAGGCCAGGCGAGAGGGGAGGGGCATCTTTCCCGCGCCGATCTTTCTCAAGGAGGCGCGCGACATCGAGGTCGCGGGCCGCGGCGGTCCGATCAAGATCCGCCTCCTCCGTCCCGACCACAAGCCGGTCGGCATCTACCTCCACATCCAGGGTGGAGGCTGGACCCTCGGCGGGCACGACATGCAGGACGCGGCTCTGAAGCTGCTCGCCGACGAGACGGGCCTGGCCGCCGCGAGCATCGGCTACCGGCTCGCCCCGGAGGATCCGTACCCCGCCGGTCCCGACGACTGCGAGGACGCGGTGCTCCATCTCCTCGAGCACGGCGCTCAGCTGCTGGATGCTCCCGCCCGGTTTGCCATCGGCGGCGAGTCGGCCGGCGCGCACCTTGCTGTGGTGACGCTTTTGAGGCTCCGCGACCGGCATGGGATCAAGAATCGGATCGCCGCCGCCAACCTCGTCTACGGCGACTACGATCTGAGCGGCACGCCGAGCCAGGTCCTCTGGGGCGATCGCAACCTGGTCCTGTCGACGCCGATCATCCGATGGTTCGGCAACAACTTTCTCCCGGCCGCCGGCCCCGAGCAGCGGCGCGACCCCGACATATCGCCGCTCTACGCGCGCCTTGGCGACATGCCTCCGGCGCTCTTCACCGTCGGCACGATGGACCCCATGATCGACGACTCACTCTTCATGGCCGAGCGCTGGCGAGTCGCCGGCAATCGCGTCGAGGTCGCGATCTATCCCGAGGGCGTGCACGGTTTCAACCAGTACCCGACCACACTCGCGCGCAAGGCCAACGCCAGGCAGTTCGATTTTCTGCGCAGCTCCCTGACCTAGACGGTAGTCCGGCAACATCGCGGTGGCTGAACTGCTCTACCTGAGCCGAGGAGATGTCGAGGGTCTGCTCGACATCCCATCCATGCTCGACGCGCTCGAAAGTGCATTCGTGCTCCTTTCGAACGGGGCGGCGTCGGTACCCCCGCGGACGGCGGCACGCGTGGGCACGCGGGGATTGCTTGGTTCGATGCCCGGGTACGTGGCGGGAGTTGCCCTCGAGGCGAAACTCGTCAGCGTCTTCCCGGCCAACCATGAAGCCGGCCTGGACTCGCATCAGGGCCTGATCGCGCTCTTCGATGAGAATACGGGCGCTCCCCTTGCGGTGATGGATGCGACCTACATCACGGCGATTCGAACCGGCGGAGCAGCGGCGGTCGCGGCGAAGGCGCTGGCGAATCCGGACTCGAACGTCCTCGCAATCCTCGGTGCGGGCGTGCAAGGTTGGTCGCACCTACAAACCTTCCCGCATGTCCGCGATTTCAGCGAAATCCGCGTCGCATCGCGCAACGTCGCCCACGCGGGGAGGCTTGCCGCGACCCATCCCAATGCGCACGTCGTCGCCTCGATGCAGGAAGCGGTTCGCGGAGCCCATGTCGTGGCTTGCTGCACCGACGCGCGCGAACCGGTCATCAAGCGCGAGTGGTTGTCGCCCGGCACGCATCTCAGCTCAGTCGGAGGAACGTTCGGTCCTGAAGTGGACCCCGAAACGGTCGCAACCAGCCGGGTGTTCGTCGAATGGCGTGGCGCGGTGACCAATGCGCCGCCAGCCGGGGCAATCGAGCTGCAGGGTCTCGATCCCGAGGCGGTCACTGAAATTGGCGAAGTCTTGGCACAGAGAAAGCCCGGTCGCCAGTCTCACGACGAGCTCACGCTTTACAAGTCGACGGGACACGCCGTCGAGGACGCCGCCACGGCGCGACTTGTGTATGACCGGGCGGTGGCGCAAGGGATCGGGATCAAGCTGCGTCTCTGAGAGGTCTCCCGGAACGTGCACTCACCTGCACAGACCGCCTCAATATGTAATGCTGTCATTACATGTTGCGACAGGGCAGGCGGCGATGTGGCGGGTGAGGTCAAGGCGGATGGGGCCCCGATCTGGCTCGCTCTCTCCGATCCGACCCGGCGACAGATCCTCGACCTGCTGCGCGAGCAGCCCCGGACCACGGGCGACATCGCTTCCCACTTCGACATCTCACGGATCGCGGTCATGCGACATCTCCAGGTTCTTTCGGTCGCGGGCCTCGTCACCAGCCGAAAGCGCGGCCGTGAGCGCTGGCACTACCTCGACGCGGTGCCGCTCCAGAAGATGTACGAGCGTTGGGTCGACGCCCATGCAGCGGGCTGGGCCTCGGGCCTACTGCGTTTCGGCCGGAGCCTCGAAAGCGGTGCCAAGCGATTGAGCGCAAACCGTCCGGCTGTGGATGTCGCGCTGGATGTTTCGATCGCCGCGCCTCGGAAAAGGGTCTTCGCGGCCATGACCACGGACCCCGGCGGCTGGTGGGGACACCCTTACGTGCGCCCAGATTCCAAAGGCCTGAGCGTCGAGGGGCGGCTGGGCGGCCTTCTTGTCGAGAAGTGGGAGGACGGCGGCTCTGTGCTGGCAACTGTCACAGGCTGGAAGGACGACAGCTACTTTCAGCTCAGCGGCCCATTTCATCTTGGCGTTGCGCTTGGCGTCGCGACATTCGAGCTGACCGATCGGGATGAGGGCACGAGCGTGCGGTTTTCCTTCCGCGCGATCGGTGCCATCGATGCCGCGCTCGTTGAAGCGTTCGCCGAAGGCTGGACCGACCTGGTCGGCCGGCGGCTCAAGGCTCTTGTCGAGACCGGCACAAGGCTGGGGGTCACGCCCGACCCACCGAATCAGGAGGATGACGCCAATGGTTGAGCAGCTTTACGAGGATCGCTGGGGAGAGGTCTTCGATCGTCCGTCTGCCGACATGATCGAGTTGCGCTGGTTTGATACCACCGCCGACATGTCGACCACGGAGTTTCAGGACTGGCTGGTGAAATTCGTCGAGTGCGTGGAGCAAACCGGACGCACCCGAGTGTTGATTGACAGCACGGCGTTCCGAATGAACCCGGCCAAGATGGATGGGCCGTGGCGCGACGCCAACATCATTCCGCGCTACAACGCCGCCGGCGTGGCGAAGTTCGCTTTCCACATGCCCGAGGGCATGCCGATGATCGGAAAGCCACCGGCACGCGAGACGCCAGGACACTTTCCGACGGCCTACTTCTCGCGCCGCCAGGCCGCCATCGACTGGCTCGCAAGCTGACACCCGCGAGTCGGTTCGCACTTGGAGAATTGTCAAAAGTTTCGTCAAAACGCCGGCCAAAGGCGGCTATGCTGCCCTAGCGCCCGGTTCCCTCCCGGGCGAATAAGGCGACCGGTGGTTCTCGAACGCGCCCCTCGCCCGAACCGCATGGTTCGAGTTCAGGAGCGTCATGGCAGCCATCGCGATTTCCGTCCCGAAGACGCCCGCACCGATCCCGCAACCGTACACCGAGCTCAAGCGCCGCGTGGAAGCCGCCGGGCTGCTCAGAAAGCGTCCCGGCTACTACGTCCTGATGCTGGTGACGAACACGGTTGCCCTCGCGACGACCGTATGGCTGCTCAGCCTGGTCCACAGCGTCTGGGCGACGGTCCTCGTGGCGGCGCTCCTCGGATTCGTCTCCGGCCAGCTCGGCTTTCAGCTGCACGACTCAGGGCACCGGCAGATGTTTCCGAGCCGGCGCGTCAACACGGTCATCGGGATCGTCACCGGGAACGGGCTGCTCGGCATGAGCCATGGATGGTGGGTCGACAAGCACAACCGGCACCACGGCAATCCCAACAATCAGGACCTCGACCCCGACATCGACGTCGGAGTCATCGCCTACTCGGAGGAGCAGGCCCTGGCGAAGACTGGTGTCTCGCGCTGGATAGTCAGCCACCAGGCGGGCCTGTTCTTTCCGCTGCTCTTCGGCCTCGCGTGGGTCATGCATGTCAACAGCGTGCGTTTCCTCGTCAACACAAAGGAGAGGCTGCGTTGGGTTGAGGTGGGCGCGCTTTGCCTGCACGCCCTGGCCTTCCCTGCGCTGCTTGTCGTCGTGGTCGGCCCGTGGCGCGCGCTGCTTGTGATCGTGATCCAGAAGTGCGTGGGAGGGTTCTACCTGGCCTCGGTCTTCGCCCCCAACCACAAGGGGATGCCTCAGATCGAAAAGGGCCAGGAGCTCGACTTCCTGCGCTCGCAGGTCCTGACCGCGCGCAACGTCAGGTCCAATCCGCTGACGGACCTCCTCTATGGATCGCTCAACTATCAAATCGAGCACCACCTGTTTCCGACCATGCCGCGCTGTAACATCCGCCGCGCGCACACGATCGTCCGGGCCTACTGCGCCGAGGTCGACGTCCCCTATTACGAGACCTCGATCTACCGCTCGTATCGCGAGATCCTGAGCTTCCTGCACGAGGTCGGCGCTCCTCTGCGGCAGGCGCCTGCCTGACGACCCCGATCCGGCCGTCGGTATCCTCTGCCGTGATGGCCCGGAGCCGCGTCAACCTCGAGACGCAGATGAAGCAGATCGAGCGCCTTCGCGCAGAGATGCGCGCCAAGGCGCCCGCGGATCGCACGACGACCACTCGCGCGGTGGCGCGCATCATCGATGACGTCCACCTCGAGGGCCGCATGGGCAAGTTTGTCGTCGAGGCGGACGAGCCCCTCGCCCGCGGTGGCACGGAGAAGGGTCCCTCGCCGCTCCAGTACCTCATGGTCGGCACCGCCTTTTGACTGCTCACGCAGCTGGCGCGGTTCGCGCCCCTCTACGAGGTCCCGATCGAGGATGCGACCGCCGACGTCCGCGCCACCTTTCGCAACACTGAGAAGTACGACGTCGACGACGCGCCGCCCTACTTCGAGCAGGTGACCATCAAGCTCGACATCGTCAGCTCGGCCAGCCCGGAGCAGGTGCGCAAGCTCGCGGCGCACGCGGAGCGCGCCTGCCACGCTGCGCAGAGCCTTCGACATCCGATCCCCGTGACGCTGGAGACCGTGCTCAACGGAGATGTGCTCACCGGCTGAGCACACGTTTGCGCAGCGCGGCTACCATGGCCGTGAGATGACGACCGAGCGCCTCCTCACCGAAACGGTCACCGTGCCGGAGGCGATCGTGCGAGTCCTCGAGCAGGCCGGCATCGACACCGTTTTCGGCATGCCCGGCGGCCGGACGCTCGCCATCTACGACGCCCTCCACGACCACCGCGACACGATTCGCACGGTCCTCGTGCGCCAGGAATCGCTGGCCGGCGTGATGGCAGAGGTCTACGGGCGTGTCACTCGCAAGCCCGGCGTCGCGATGGGGCAGGGCGCCTTCATGCTCTCGAACGCCGCGCTGGGCACGCTCGAAGCCCTGCTGGCGGGCTCGCCGATGCTCATCCTCAGCGACCTGTCCGACGGCCTTCTCTACTCGCACCACGCGCCCTACCAGTCCGGCTCGGGTGAGCATGGCAACTGGGACGCCAAGCAAGCCTTCCAGGGCTTCACCAAGGAGACGATGGTTCCGCTCGAGGGAGTCCAGGCGGTCCAGGCCACGCAGCTGGCGATCAAGCACGCGCTCACGGGGCAGCCCGGACCCGTCGCGCTGCTATACGCGACGAAGGCGCTCCGATCCACGGTCGGCCCCGATAGCGCGCCCATCCTCTATCCGACCCAGCATTACTTGCCACCGGCCGCGGTCGGGCCCGACCCGCGGGCGGTGGAGGCCGCCGCGCGGGCCATCCGCAAGGCGGAGCGGCCCGTGATCATCGCGGGCAACGGCGTCCGCGTGGCTCAGGCCTACGCCGAGCTGCTTCAGCTCGCGGAGCTGCTTCAGGCGCCGGTCGCGACGACCGCCTCCGGGAAGGGCGTGTTTCCGGAAGACCATCCGCTCGCCCTCGGCATGTTCGGCACCTTCGGCCTCGACTCCGCCAACGCGGTCGTCGCCGACGCAGACGTGGTGATCGCCGCCGGCACCAAGCTCGGCCCGTCCGACACCATCAACGAGACGCCCGACCTGCTGGATCCGCGCAGGCAAACGTTCGTCCAGTTCGACATAGAACCCCTCAACGCGGCCTGGACCTTTCCCGTCGACCACGTGGTCGTCGGCGACGCGGCGGCATCGCTGGCGGCGCTCGCCGCCTGCCTCGGTCCGGCGCGCAACAGACAGAATGGAGCTGCCCGCGTCGAGGAGGCACGAAAGAAGCTCGGTGGGTTCGAGACCGAGGACTCGCGCTCCGACGCCATCCCCATGCGGCCGCAGCGGATCATCGCGGAGCTACAGCGCGCCCTTCCCGCGGACGGCATGGTCACCGCCGACGCGGGCGAGAACCGGATTTTCCTCGCGCACCACTTCCAGACCCGGACGGCGGGCTCGTTCCTGCAGCCCGCGGCCATTGGGGGCATGGGCTACGCCGTGCCCGCGGCACTCGCCCTCAAGCTGCTGCATCCCGACCGTCCCGTGGTCGCCGTGTGCGGCGACGGTGGATTCGCGATGTCCATGAACGGCCTCATGACGGCACTCGAGCAGGACCTCCCGATCATCGTGCTGGTGATGAACAACTCTTCGCTCGGCTGGGTCGCGCACGGCCAGGGTGAACGGCTGATCGCGTGCGAGTTCGACGACTTCGACTATGGCGCCATCGCCCGCGCGATGGACTGCGATGGGATTCGGGTCGAGAACCCGCAAGAGCTCGCGAGCGCACTGCGCGCCGCGATGGGCTCGAAGCGCCCGAGCCTCATCGACGCCGTGTCGTCGCGCGACCAGCCGTTCCAGAAGATCACGTCACGCTACTCGCAGCCCGACGCGAAGAAGTACTAGAGGACGGAGTCAAGCCCCGCGTCGGCGCGCGCCACCTCGGCGAGCACCGCCCAGTCCTTCTTCTCCAGGCCATTGGCCAGGAGCCTGAGCATCTTCGAGCGGATCAGCTGCGCGTAGGGGAGGGGGGACTTCGATTCGGTCGCCGCGTCGATCATCAGTTGCACGTCCTTGAACCCAGTCGACAGCTCGAAGCCCGCCTCGTCGAAGTTGCGGTCGCGCATCGCCGCCGCGTAGTTGCGCAGGCCCGGCCGGTCAAACACCCACACCAGCGTGTCGTGGACGACGTGGGCTTCAATCTCGTTCTTCTCACCGAAGGCGTACATCTCGCTCATCAGCTCGAGCCACGAGACGGTGATGAAGTTGACGATCAGCTTCACTGTGTTGGCCATGCCGTGGCGCTCTCCGATGATGCGGACGGGGCCGAACGATTCCAGCACAGGCCGGACGTACTCGATGTCCGCGAGGTCGCCGGCGGCCAGCGTCGTCAGGCGATGCGCGGCTGCGAGGTCGCGCCGGCCCACGACCGGCCCGGCGACGTAGCGGCTGCCCGCGGCGAGATGCCGCGCGGCCAGATCGTTGGCGAAGCGCGGCGACACGGTCGTGGCCCCCACGTGCACGGCGCCCGCGCGCATGCCCGCCAGGATTCCGTCGTCTCCCTCGACGACCGCGGCCACCGACCGGTCGTCGACGAGGCTGGTCAGCACCACGTCCGCGCCCTCCACGGCGGCAGCGGGCGTGGGAAAAAGCACCGCCCCTCGCTCAACCAGCTCTTGTGCTTTCGCCCGCGTCCGCGAATACACGCGCAGGTCGAAGCCTTCCTTGCGGATCGCCTCGGCGATCGCGCTCCCCATGCGCCCGGTCCCCACGACCGCGACCGCTCTGAGCCGGTCTCCGCTCACCGCGGGTCCAGCACGATCAGCCTGTCGCTCGGCCACTTCGTGATGACTCGATGGCCGTCCTCGGTCACGATCACCTGCGACTCGATCCGCGCCCCATCCTCGCCCTCTCCGCAGAACGTCTCCAGCGCGAAGTGCATGCCGGCCTCGATCGGAACCGGGTTCTCGAGCGACCAGTTGCGCGTGATCCATGGCTTCTCGTGGTGGCTGATGCCGATGCCGTGTCCGACCGACAGGCCCAGCGCGTCCCGCTCGCTCGAGTACCCAAGCTCCTTGGCGGACGGCCACGCGGAGGCGATGTCCGCGGTGGTCGCGCCGGGCTTCACGCGGTCGATGCTCGCCTCGAGCCAATCGTTTGCGCGCTTGTACACGTCCTTCTGGCGCTGCGACGCCTGGGTCACCGCGAAGGTGCGGTAGTAGCAGGTGGCGTAGCCGAGGTAGTGACTCATGATGTCGATGAAGACTAGGTCTCCCGGCCGGATCATCCGGTCCGAGTAGTCGTGGGGATGCGGGTTGCTGCGCGGACCCGAAACGCAGTTGATCCCGGTGATCCGCTCCGCGCCGTGCGCGATGAGCCAGTGCGAGATCTCGGCCACGACCTCGTTCTCGCGCACGCCGGGCCGGATGAAGTGCGCGAGCTGCGCGTACACCCCGTCGACCAGCGAGGCGGACAGCTCGATGATCTCCAGCTCCTCGCGGGACTTGATCAGCCTGGCGTCGAATAGCGACTCGAGCCCGTTGACCACCTTGAGGCCGGCACCGCGCAGGCCCTCCAACAGATAGAGGTCGGCGTCGTCGATCGCAAGCGGCAGGTCCGCGACGCCGCGCTCCTCGAGCACCTGCTTGATCTCGCCCACGACCTTCGCGATCTGGCTCAGCGTAACCGCGTGCGGGTTGGCACCGTGCTTCCACTCGATCGAGGTGCGGATGTTCTGGGGCTTGATCCACGGGCACAGCCGCCGCTTGACCGCCGCCGCGCTGCTCTTCTCCCACAGCACGAGGTCGCCCTCGCGCGGCAGCACGCACCAGCGGACCCATTTGCCGCGCGTCCACTCGGCCAGCGCGGTGCCGGTGATGTAGCGGATGTTGTCGAGGTCGAAGCACAGGTAGGCGCCGAAGTCGTGCTTCTTCAGCTGCTCGCGCGCGCGGCCCAGGCGATACGCGCGCAGGGCGTCGAAGTCGATGCGCTGCTCGACGTCGGTGGCCATCGTCCCGAGGGTCATCCGCTCACCTCCTGAAACCTCACCTCGATGCTGCCGAGGGTGCTCATCTCGGCGCGCAGGTGCTGGCTGGGGGCCACGTCGATCGGCGGCACGACCGAGCCGGTGATGATGACGTCGCCGGCTTTCAGCGTTTCGCCGCTCGTCTCGAGTGTCTCGGCCAGCGCCTGCAGCACGCTGACGATGTCGCCGGTCAGCTGCGCCGGGTCTTTGGCGCGCGCGATCTCGTCGCCGTCCCGGAAGATGACGGCCTCGAAGCCTTCGATCGAAGCACCCTTGCTTACGGGACCGAGCAGGACGTGGCGGTGAAAGATGCCGCCGGCGAGGATCTCCTCCACTTCCGTGACCGAAGCATCGAGGTCCGCCAGTTCGATCGCCGGACCCAGGCCCGCGATGGCCACCTTCGTTTCCCGCGCGTTCGCGCCGGCGTGCACGTCCGTGCCGAGGTGGACGGCGATCTCCGCCTCGAACACCGGCCGCTTCCATCCTTTGATGGATACCGACGAGCCGGACTCGACCAGCGTGCGGTCGAGAAGAAAGGCGAACAGCGGTGCGCTGGTGCCCAGCCTCTCCATCGCCGCCTTCGAGCCGAAGCCGGCCTTCCAGCCGAGCCGCCGCGCGCCCGACGACATCAGCTCGCGGCGCTTACGCAGCTGCGCCGCCATTCCCTTAATGACGCGGGAGTCAGCGATGGCTATGCAGCTCGTAGCCGGCGGCGTCCAGCGAGCCTGCGCCGCTCCAGCCCCACAGCAGTAGGACGTCGTCGCCGGACGTGTTGTTGAAGCCGTGCACGTATCCGGCGCGCGTGAAGATGACGTCGTCCTGCCCGGCGGGTTCCTCGCCCTCCTCGGTGTAGATGGTGCCGTGTCCGCGGACCACGAACAGGAACTCGTCGCAGTTGGGATGGCTGTGCGGCTCGTGACGCGCGCCGGGCGGCAGCAAGGTGCGGCCCAGTGTCAGCTTGTCGGAGCCGGTCTTGTCGCCCACCGCGAACTGCACGCGCATGTTCACCCAACCCTCATATTCGCGGAGGTTCGGCTCTTCCGGGACGTCCTTCCAGTTGACGCGGTAGCGACCCTTCACCGCATGCCTCCGAGCGCGCGGTAAACCTCATAGACCACGGCGAAGTCGCGGTCCTGCAGGCCCATCCCGCGCGCGGCGTTCAGCATTTCGTTGGCCACCGCGGCGGTGGGGAGGGCGACGCCCAGCTTGCGTCCGAGCTCCAGGGCGAGGAGCAGGTCCTTCTGCTGCAGGTTCACATCGGCCCAGGCCGTCTCGGGCATGCGTCCCTCGAGGATGAACGGTCCGCGGTAGCCCAGCACCGGGGACGCGACCACGCTCTTGAGGAAGGCGTCGACCGCCACTTCGCGCTTGATGCCCGCCTTCTCGGCCATCGCGACGCCCTCGCAGAACGACACGACCTGCACCACAAGCGCGAGGTTGATCGCGAGCTTCACGTACAGCGCCTGGCCGTTGGCGCCGATGAGCGTGACCTTGGGGCCGATGGCGAGCAGGACGGGGTGCAGCTTCTCGTAGGCGTGCGCGTCGCCGCCGACCATGATCGAGGCCTGGCCCGATTCGAGCGTGGCGAGGCTCGCTGAGAGCGGGGCGTCGACCATCGTGCCGCCGGCAGCCTGCACCTTCGCGGCCAGCGCGCAGCTCGAGTCGGGGGAGATCGTGCTCATGTCGGCGAGGATCGCGCCGGGTCGCAGCCCCTCCAGGACTCCGTCGGGTCCCGCGACGACCTGCTCGAGCGCCTTCGCGTCGGTGAGGATCGAGATCATCACGTCGCAGCTCGCTGCCAATTTGCGCGGGCTCGCCGCCCAGCTCATGCCCTTCGCTCTCAGCGGTGCCGCCTTCTCCTCGGAGCGGTTCCATCCGGTGACTTGAAAACCCGCTTTCATCAGCCGCACGACGATCGCGGCGCCCATCGCACCGAGGCCGAGAAATCCGATCGGCGTCCCGCTCGCCACCCCGCGGCTATTGTAGGCAAACGATTGCTCTATCTCCCTCTCCCCTTCTGGGAAGAGGGTCGGGGTGAGGCGGGAGAAGAAGTGGGCTTTTCGCGCGAAGAGCACGAGCGGCGGTCGGATGCGGTGCGCGAGATCATGCGGGCTGCGGGCGCCGATGTGCTCCTCGCGTTCGGCAATCGCGGAGCCGCACATGAGGTGGGGTGGCTCTCCGGCTACCTGGTCAGCGGCGAAGCGCTGCTGGTCTTTCCGCTCGAGGGCCATCCGACGCTGCTGGTCCACTACGAGAATCACGTCCCCGACGCGCGCAGGCTGTCCGTCTTCGGCGATGTCCGGGCGCGCGGTGAGGACGCGGTCGGCGCGGTCCTGACCGTTCTGCGCGAGAAGGGCGGAGCGGATTCGGTAGCGGTCGCGGGCCCGCTGACTTTTCAGCGTCACGCCGCGCTGTCAGGAGCGCTGGGCGTTACGCCGCTCGACCTCGGCCCGCAGCTCACGCGCCTGCGAGTGGTGAAGAGTGCGGAGGAGATGGAGCTCATCCGCGCCGGCGCGGCGATGTCCGACGCGGCGCTGATCGCGTTGCATCGCGAAGCGAAGCCAGGCATGACCGAGCACGATCTGGTCGGGATCGTCGAGGCCGCCTACGTTCCGGACGGCGGAACCACGCACATCCACTACCTTGGCGTGACGTCGATGGCGGCGCCGGACCTGTGTGTACCGCGCCAGTTCCCGACGCACCGCAAGCTCCAGGCGGGCGACGTGATCCTAACCGAGCTCAGTGCCGTGCGCGACGGCTACTACGGGCAGGTTCTCCGCACGCTGACGGTCGGCGCCGACCCGACGCGCGAGTACATGCGCCTGCACGAGGTGGCGCTGGCCATATACGAGAGGATCTGCGACGCGATTCAGCCGGGCACATCGAGCGAGTCGATCCTTGACATCGCGGAGGCGATCCACAGCGTGGGCTTCACGATCTACGACGACCTGGTCCACTGCGCGGTAGGCGGCGTGTACGCGCCATTCCTACGCACCCGCCGGACGACGCGCGGCACGCCGCATCAATTCACGTTCGAAGAAAATATGGTGGTCGTGGTCCAGCCCAACGTGGTCACGCCGGACCACCGGATGGGCGTGCAGGTGGGGGACATGCTGCGCGTGACCGCAACGGGCGTCGAAAGCTTCCACTCGGTGCCGCGCGAAATCCTGCGCTGCGGTTAGCTGGGCGCGGATTAGACCGGCCGTCTGATGGGCGAACCCCATCCCGGCGTCACGCAGTCTCCGATCCGCCCTGATTGGGCTGCGCGCGCCTCGAGGCTTCTGGTGTCGTTGGGGTTTTCGAGCGCACTCGTCGCCTACGGGCTTCCATTCATTGGCGGTGCGGGTTCGACCCTTCCGGGGTTGATGTCGGCCTATCCGCGGGAGCTCGAATCCGCGGCTGGCGGTGGGTGTCGTTGCCTCGCCCCTCACCCTGACCCTCTTCCCTGAAGGGGAGAGGAAAGAAGTCGAGGGAAATTGACCCGCTACGATCGAGGCATGGCTGGTGCACCGATTGTTCTTGTTCCCGGGTTCTGGCTCGGCGCGTGGGCGTGGGACGAGGTTGCAGCCGACTTGCGCGCGCGCGGCCACGACGTCACCGCGGTGACGCTGCCTGGTCTCGATTCGGCCGGCCTCGACCGGTCCGCCATCACCATGTCCGACCACGTCGAGCCGATCGTCGACGCGGTCAAGGCGGCCCGGGCACCGGTCGTGCTCGCGGTGCACAGCGGGGCGAACGTCCCCGGCTACGGCGCGAGCGACCGCATCCCCGAGCTGATCGCGACCATGGTCTACGTCGACACCGCCCCGTCGACGGGTGCGATGGATCCAGACTTCGCCGATGCACAGAAGCCGATGCCATCGCTAGAGGCGCTTGCGCAGTCGGAAAACCTCGATGGGCTCAGCCAGGAGCAGCTCGAGACGTTCCGGCGGCGGGCCGTGCCCGAGCCGGGCGCCGCGCTGCGCGAGGGGCCCAAGCTGACCAACAACGCGCGCCTCGATGTGCCGTCCATCGTCGTGTGCACCGGGTATACGTCGGAGCAGTACAAGGCTGCCGTCAAAGGCGGTGATGAGTGGGTGGATGGACTCGCCGAGTTGCGCACCGTCACCTACGTCGATCTGCCGACGAGCCACTGGCCGATGTGGTCACGGCCGCAAGAATTGGCCGAGATCATCAGCGGCGTCGCCGCTCGCCCCTCACCCTGACCCTCTCCCCCTGAAGGGGAGAGGGAAGACCCGCAGGGAAATTAAGCGCGGAGCTGTTCGGCCATCCAGTCGCTCATCAGGACGCGGGATTCGAACGCTCGGTTGGTCATTCCGTGGTTCCCGTCCTCCCACACCACCATCTTCGCGGTTGGTGTTTCCTCTGCCAGCCGCAGGGCGCCGTCGAACGGGGCGATCGGGTCCAGCTTTCCGTGCAGGACGAGTAGGGGAGTGCGGATGCGTGATCCGAGGCCGTGCATGTCGATCAGCTTCGCCCGCTCCCGCGCTTCCCCATCGTTGCGTGCGCCCGACCGTTTGATGAACGCGTCCCGGCTCACCACCGAGCGCTGGTCCCACTGAGTCGCGAGCGAGTACGTCCCCGCCAGCTCGATGGTCGCGCGCACCCGCGGCTCCATCGCGGCGACGCGTACCGCGTAATAGCCGCCGAGGCTCACGCCGTACACACCGAGGCGAGACGCGTCGACGTCATCCCGCTTCTCCAGCCAGTCGATCGCCGCCCCGGCCGGCTTCTCGTACGCGGGCTCGATGTCGCGCTCGAACTCCGTCTCGCCCTGGCCCGGCCCGTCGATCGCCAAAGTCGCGATGCCCCGCCGCAGGAAGTAGTCGGCGGTGGCCTGCAGCTCCTCCTTCACCGAGTCGAGCCCCGGGATCATCAATAGAACGGGCGGCCGCGCGATACCGGCGGGCTTGCGAAACAGACCGGGCATGGCGATCCCGTCGTAAGGAATCGCGACTCGCTCGGCGGGCGGCTCCAAAGCCCACGCGCCCCGCGCGTAGTCCGCCGCCGCGCGATCGGACGCCGCCTTCAGCTGCGCCAGGTCGTGGACGAACACGAACTTGCCGAAGTGCCAGCAAAGCCCGGCGCGCAGCCACGACTGCGCGGCGGTCAGGCGATTGCCGGCCGCCTCCGCCGCCTCGGCGGCGTGCTCGTACTCGGTCGCGGTCACTCCCCACTCGCGGCACCAGTCGTCCCAGACCTTGATCCGGGGCAGAGTGCGGTTGAAGTCGTTCAGGTCGATCCCCTGCGCGACGAAGCGCGGGCCCCAGTGCCTGGTCGCGACCGCGACCCGTTCGTCGATGTCGGTCCTGCTCGCGCTCATCGCGTCGCCTCCTGCTTGTTGTGTTCAGCCTGGACGATCTGCCGGCGCAGCCGCTCCGGCGATATGGGCAGCTCGGAGACGAAGACCTCGATGCCTTGCGTGCGCAGCGCGTCCTCGACCGCCGCGGCCACCGCGGCTGCGTACGGAATCGTCGCGCCTTCGCCGGCTCCCCGAAAGCCTTCCGGATTGGACATGCTTCGGGTGTCGAGATCGCTCGACTCGGGTGCGACCGCCTCGCCCGTCGTGACCATCATGTAGTCGAGGAACCCGGACGTCCTCGGCGTCGCGTCCTCGTCGTACGCGACCTCCTCGTACAGCGCGTAGCCCGCGCCGTGCGCCGCCCCGCCGTGCACCTGGCCCTCCACCACCGTCGGGTTGATCTGCCGGCCCACGTCGTGGACGAAGACGTGGCGCAAGACATTCACCGCGCCTGTTTCGACGTCGACCTCGGCCACGATCCCCGCGCATCCAGCGGCGTAGGGCCGCCGGCGCTGCGCGTCGTAGATCTCGGAGACCTCGAGCCCGTTCGGGATCAGCTCCGCGATGTCCTCCGGCGCGACATCCAATCGCCCCGCGGCGAGGTCGAGCAGCTTGCGCCGAGCCGCGGCGGCCGCGAGCGCGACGGCGCTGCCCATCTCGACGGCGCTCCTGCTCGCGGACGTGTTGCGGCCGGTGGGCACCGCGTCGGAGTCGCCGGCCACGACGGTGATCAGCTCGAGAGGCAAGCCCAGGTGCTCGCTTGCCACCAGCGCGGCCGCCGTTTCGTGCCCCTGCCCGCCCGGGGTGGTCCCGATGTAAACGGTCACGTGCCCGCTCGCGGCGATCGCCACACGCGCATGCTCGGGCTCTCCGATGCCCGTGGACTCGGTGAAGCAAGCGACGCCCACACCTCGCCCCGGTCCGCGGGCACCGCGCACCGCCGCCCACGCCTTCTCCAGCATCGCCGGGTAGTCGCCGCCGTCGAAGATCGCGGTGACCCGCGGCGTGCTGTAGCCGGTCGAGTATGGCATCGCCGCTGGTGGCACGAGGTTGCGGCGCCGGATCTCAACCCCGTCCAGCCCCAGCTCACGCGCCAGCCGGTCGATCATGCGCTCCATCGCGAAGTTGCCGACCTCGCGGCCGCCCCCGCGGATGAAGCCGGTGGGCGGCGTGTTCGTGTAGACGAGGTCGGCGGTCACGCGCAGAGCGGGCAAGCGGTACGCGGAAAGCATGTGGGTGATGATGTTCTCGGCCTGCCCCGGGCCGCTCGCGACGTAGGCGCCGATGGGGTGCCACATCCGGCCGCGGAGTCCCAGCAGCATCCCGTCGCGGGTCGCCGCCAGCTCGAGGTCGAGGACCGTGCCGTGCGATTGAGTCATCGCAAGCATGTCCTCGCTTCGCGTCGCGACCCAGCGAACCGGGCGCTGCAGCCGCAGCGCGGCCGCGGCGGTGAGCACCTCTTCGGCCACAGGAAATCCTTTCGCACCGAACGCCCCGCCCACATGCGGCGCGAGCACGCGAACTTGTTTCCTGTCGAGCCCGAGACTCTTCGCGATCGCATCGCGCACGCCGTGCACCCATTGCGTTGAGGTGTGCACGACGAGGCCGTCTTCATGTGGTGTCGCCGTGGTCGCCCTCGGCTCGATGTACCCCCCGGTCACGCGATTCAAGTGCAGGCGCGCCGAGACGCGGACGTCCGCGTGGGCGAACGCGGCGTCGATGTCGCCGAATCCGCGCTCCAGCGTCCCGGCGACCCCGCCGCGCAGCGGATCAGCTGTCGCCGGCAGCGTCTCGACGTCGACCACGACCAACGCCGCGGCGTCGGCCGCGACGGCCCGGGTCTCGGCGACCACCACTGCGACCGCCTCCCCCGCATAGCACACCTCATCGGAGGTGAGCACTGGGCGCTCGCGAAGTGGCATGCCCAGCGGAAAGCCGGTCAGCGTTCCCAACCGCGGCAGGTCAGCCGCCGACCACGCGCCCACGACACCGGGCATCGACCTCACCGCGTCCAGGCCGATGGATCGCAGCCGGCTGTGCGGAGACTGCGACCGCACGACCGCGAGGTGGGCAAGGCCCGGCGGCCTGTGGTCGCCGGCGTAGAGGGCCTGTCCCGTCAGGAGCGGAGGATCCTCGCGTCGCGGGCGCGGGACACCGATGAGGCTGGGCAATCGTTTGCCTGCTCACTGTAGGCGGGCGTTCGATGCGGTGTCAAACTAACCCGCGAGCCGATGCCGATCACATTGAAAGAGCTGGCCGCGAAGGCGGGCGTGCACCCGTCTACGGTTTCGCGAATCGTCAACGACGACCCTCGGCTGCGCGTCTCGCCCAAGACCAGGGCCCGTGTCAAGGACCTGCTCAAGAAGACCGGCTACCGCCCCGACGGCATGGCGCGCGGGTTGAAGCTGCGCCAGAGCTTCGTCCTCGGAGTGCTGGTGCCAGACGTCTTGAACCCTCTCTTCGCGGCGATCTTCCGCGGTGTCGAGGACGCCGCGCTCGAAGAGGGCTACACGGTCATCCTCTCCAGCACCGACGGCCACGAGGACCGCGAACGCGAGATCCTGCTCACGCTGCAGTCTCGAATGATCGACGGCATGGTCGTGGCCAGCGCCTCGCTGCGCGACCCATCGGTACGCTACCTGCGCACGCACGGCATCCCGCACGTGCTGGTCAATCGCTACAGCGACATGAAGGATTACTTCGTCGGCACCGACGACAGGATCGGCGCCAAGCTCGCGACCGAGCACCTGCTCGCGATGGGGCACAAGCGGATCGCGCACCTCGCCGGCTCGCCGCGCTTCAGCACCGCGGTCAATCGCCGCAAGGGCTACGAGGAAGCGTTGACGGCGGCGGGGATCGAGCCCGACCCGGCGCTCGTCGCCGAGACAAGCCTGGCGGCAGGTGGGGGAGTGATGGCGACCCACCGCCTCCTCGACACGCGCAAGCCGCCGACGGCGGTAGTCGCGGTCAACGACGTAGCCGCCGTCGGCGCCTACGACGCGGCGGAGCAGATGGGACTTCGCATCCCGCATGACCTCGCGATCACCGGCTACAACGACATCCCGCTCGCGGCGCGCCTGCGCCCGGGGCTGACCACCATCCACGTGCCCGCGCAATCGATTGGGCGGGCCGCCGCGCGCATGCTGCTCGAGCAGATGGGCGCCGGCCCTCACGAGACCAAGCGTGTCGTTCTGCCGCCTGAGCTGATCATTCGCGGGTCGACCGATCAGGGCCGACTTTGACATCGGCAAGGGCCGCTGATACGATTTTGAGCAAACGTTTGCTCTTACAAAACAAGAGTGGGAGGGCGGGTGGCCCAGCTCGGATACGTCGGACTCGGAACGATGGGCGGGAGGGTTGCGCTGCGCCTGCTCAAGGCCGGACACAAAGTGCGCGGCCACAACCGGACGGCTTCGCGAGCCAAGTGGCTCGTCGAGCAGGGGCTCGAGCTCTGCGCGACGCCGCGCGAGGTCGCCGAGGCGTCTGACATCACCTTCACGATGGTCACCAACACAAGCGCGCTGAAGGCGGTGGTCGAGGGCGAGGACGGGATCCTGGCTGGCCTCGCCCCAGGCAAGGTGTACTGCGACATGTCGACATGCAGCCCGTCGTTCTCGCGTCAGCTCGCCAAGCGCGTGCGTGAGGCCGGCGCCGAGATGATGGACACGCCCGTGTCGGGCAGCGTCAGCACCCTCGAGGAGGGGCGGCTGTCACTGATGGCAGGCGGCGCGAAGGAGACGTTCGAGAAGGTGCTGCCGGTGCTGAAGGACATCGGTCCGATCGTCAACTACGTCGGGCCGAATGGCCAGGCGGTGCTGATGAAGATCGCGATCAACCTGCAGCTCGCGGTGCAGATGGTCGCCTTCTCGGAGGGCGTGCTGCTGGCGGAGCGGGGAGGAGTCCCGCGCGAGACCGCGGTTGAGGTCATGCTCAACAGCGTCATCGCCTCACCGATGGTCAAGTACCGCGGACCGTTCGTCCTCGAGCAGCCCGAGGAGGCGTGGTTCGACGTGAACATGATGCAGAAGGACATGCTGCTCGCCATCGAGCTTGGCCGGGAGTCCAACGTCCCGCTGCCGACGAGCGTCGTCGTGAACGAGCTCCTGACATCCGCACGTGCGCTGGGCCTGGAGGACAAGGACTTCGCGGTTTTGTTCAACGCGCTCGAAGCAATGGCGGGGGGCGCGCGCGATTGAACGCTGACCCCGAGCTCGCCGTCGCGCTGTACCGGCGCATGCTGCGCATCCGCCACTTCGAGGAGCAGGTCAACGAGCTGTACCGCGGAGGCAAGATGCCCGGACTGGCGCACCTCTACATCGGCGAGGAGGCGGTGGCCGCCGGCGTGTGTGCCGCGCTCAACGACGACGACTACATCACCAGCACGCATCGCGGCCACGGGCACTGCATCGCCAAGGGCGCTGAGCTCGACCGCATGTTCGCGGAGCTGCTGGGCAAGGAGGCCGGCTACTGCCACGGCAAGGGCGGCTCGATGCACATCGCCGACACCGAGCGCGGCAACCTGGGCGCGAACGCGATCGTCGCGGGCTCGGCCGGCATCGCCACGGGCGCGGCACTCTCGGCGAAGAAGCGCGGGACGCAACAGGTCGCAGTGTGCTTCTTCGGCGACGGGGCGCTCGGCCAGGGAGTCCTGTATGAGGCGATGAACATGGCGTCGCTCTGGCAGCTGCCGGTCATCTACGTGTGCGAGGACAACCTGTACAACGAGTACACGCCGTCCAGCGAGGCCATCGCTGGCGAGATCCCCGCGCGTGCGGGTGCGTTCGGCATACCCGTGATCGAGGTGGACGGGCAGAACGCGTGGGAGGTGTACCAGGCCGCGAGCAAGGCTGTCGCGCGTGCGCGCGCCCGCGAGGGCCCTACGTTCCTCATCTGCCACACCTATCGCTTCCACGGCCACCACGTCGGCGACGTCGACCGGCGCTACTACAGGTCCAAAGAAGAGGAAGAGCGCTGGCGCGAGACGCGCGACCCGCTGAAGGTGGCCGGCGAGTGGATCACGTCGAACCGTCTCGCGCCCGCGAGCAAGCTCGACCAGATCGACGAGGAGGTCCAGGCGCAGATCAAGGCCGCGGTCGAGTTCGCGCTCGATGCTCCATACCCGAAGCCGGAAGAGGTGACCGACGATGTCTACGCTTAGGGCCGTCGACACTCAGACCGCGCCGCGCGTCCTCACCTTCGGCCAGGCCGTGCGCGCGGCGCTCGCCGAGGAGATGCGGCGCGACCCGACGGTCTTCATCATCGGCGAGGACGTCGCGGAGGCTGGGACGCCGTTCAAGGTCCTGTCGGGCCTGGTCGAGGAGTTCGGCACCGAGCGCGTGATGGACACGCCAATCTCGGAGGCGGGCTTCACCGGGCTGGCGGTCGGCGCCGCGATGACCGGCATGCGGCCGGTCGTCGACATCATGTTTGGCGACTTCCTTGGCCTGATCATGGACCAGCTCGCGAACCAGGCCGCGAAGGTGCACTACATGTCGGGCGGGACGCTGAAGGCGCCGATGGTGGTGCGCACGACTTTGGGCGCGACGCGCCGTTCGGCCGCCCAGCACAGCCAGAGCCTCCACGCCTGGCCGAGCCACATCCCCGGCCTGAAGGTCGCGTTGCCGAGCACGCCGCGTGACGCCAAGGGACTCCTCAAGTCGGCAATCCGCGACGACAGCCCAGTCGTGTTCTTCGAGGACAAGATGGGCTACGCGATCAAGGGCGAGGTGCCCGAGGGTGATTTCCTGATCCCGCTCGGCGAGGCTGAGGTCAAACGTTTGGGCGAGGACATCACGATCGTCGCCACGAGCAGCATGGTGCTGGTCGCGTTGGCGGCGGCGGAGCTGCTGGCCGCCGAGGGGATCAGCGCCGAGGTGGTCGACCCGCGCACCACGGTGCCGCTCGATGTTGACGCATTGATCCGCTCGGCGAAGAAGACGTCGCGTGCGATCGTCGTCGACGAAGGCTACCAGCGCTACGGCGTCACGGCCGAGATCGCCGCGGTCATCTCCGACGGCGCGTTCTTCTACCTCGACGCGCCGGTCAAACGTTTGGGCGCGATGGACGTACCGGTGCCGTTCTCGCCCGCGCTCGAGGACCTGACTGTGCCGACTGCGCAAACGGTTGCCTCGGTGGCCCGGCGGCTCGTCCGGAAGTGAGAGTGAGGGAGTCATGAGCAAGCTGACCAAGACCTACGGTCTCAACGCCGTCGACTGGGAACAGCGCACGGATTTCGACCGGCTGCGCCGTGAGCGCCTGGCGCGCGCGAAGGCCGGGCTAGAGGCGTCGGAGCTGGGCGGCCTGCTCCTCTTCGACATGTACAACATCCGCTACGTCACCGCGACCCACATCGGCACGTGGGCGACGGACAAGGCCGCCCGCTTCGCGCTGCTGCCTCGCGGCGACGAGCCGATCATGTGGGACTTCGGTTCCGCGGCGCGTCATCACAAGCTCTACAACCCGTGGCTCGGTGAGGAGCGCTCGCGCGCGGGCATCTCGACGATGCGCGGCAGCTTCTCTCCGGAGATGGGTCGGGCCGAGGACGTGGCGCACAAGATCAAGATCGAGCTCGAGGCGCGCGGACTGATGAAGGCGCCGCTAGGCGTCGACATGGTGGAACCCCCGGTTCTGTTCGCGCTGCAGCGGGAAGGGATCAAGGTCGTCGACGGCCAGCAGGTGATGCAGAACGTGCGCAAGGTCAAGACCGTGGACGAGATCACTTTGCTCAGCACCGCGTGCATGATGGTCGACGCCGCGTACGACGAGCTGTATCGCGCGATGAAGCCTGGCATGCGCGAGAACGAGTGCGTCGGTCTCGTCGCGAAGGTGCTGTACGACTTGGGGTCGGAGTTCGTCGAGGGCGTCAACGCGATCTCCGGTGAGCGCGCCAACCCGCACCCGCACGTCTACACGGATCGCGCGATGCGGCCTGGCGATCCGGCCTACTTCGACATCATCCACAGCTACAACGGGTACCGGACGTGCTACTACCGCACGTTCGCCATCGGCAGCGCGTCGCCGGCGCTGGTCGACGCGTACAAGCGCAGCCGTGAGCTTCTCGACGTCGCGATCGACATGATCAAGCCGGGCGTGACGACCGCCGAGGTGGCGTCGCTGTGGCCGGCCGCGACGGAATTCGGATTCCCCGACGAGGAGGCCGCGTTCGCTCTGCAGTTCGGGCACGGCTGTGGTCTCTCGCATTGGGAGAAGCCGATCTTCAGCCGCCTGGTCTCTCTGGATCACCCGGAGGTGATCGAGGAGAACATGTGCTTCGCGCTCGAGACGTTCTGGCCGTCGACGGATGGATGGTCGGCCGCGCGCATCGAAGAGCAATTGATCGTGACCAAGGACGGATGCGAGGTGATCACGCGCTTTCCGGCTGAGGAGCTGCTGGTCGCGGGCCAGCGCTACTACAGCGTGAAGGGTCCGCTGCCCACGACGCGCGAGCACGAGTCGCACAAGAACACGCGACGGCCGACGCCGAAGGAGCGCGTGCTCGCGGGCGCGCGCGCGGAAGGCTCGCAAGTCCATTAGATGCCGACGGAGGTGATCATGCCGGCGCTGGGCATGGCCCAGGACACGGGCATCGTCGTCGCGTGGAAGAAGCAGGCGGGCGACCAGGTCACGAAGGGCGAGCCGCTGCTGGAGGTGGAAACCGACAAGGCGGTGGTGGACGTCGAGTCGCCGGCGACAGGCACCCTGGCGTCGATCAGCGCCGAAGCAGGGGCGGAGGTTCCGGTAGGAACGGCGATCGCAGTGATCCTGGCCGAAGGAGAGAGCGAGGCTTCACCTCCCCGCTCGCCGGGGAGGTCGGCGGCGAAGCCGCCGGGTGGGGGCGAACGGCCGGCAGTGACCGAGGTGCGGCAATCTCTTCAGACCGAAGCTCGTCTGAAACCCGCCTCCCCACTGGCCAGGCGTCTCGCCGCGGAGAGTGGTGTGGACCTGGCGTCCGTGGCGGGCGCCGGCCCGGATGGCGCCGTCCAGGCCGCCGACCTCCCCCCCGCCGTCGCGGACCAGTCCGAACTGGAAGTTGGGAGAACGTGGCGGATCATGGCCGAGCGCACCGCCTCCGCGTGGGAAGCGCCGCACTTTTATCTGACGCGCGAGGCGATGGCCGACCGCTTGCTTGCGGACAAGCCTGACAAGGTGACCGTGACCGACCTCCTCGTCAAGCTCTCGGCCATGACGCTGAAGAAACACCCGCACCTATGCTCGCGCTGGACTGAGGGCCGCCTCATAAGGAGCTCGCGCATCTCGGTCGGCGTCGCGGTCGCCTCCGAAGATGGCCTGACGGTCCCGGTCCTCCAGGACACGGACCGCAAATCACTCGATGAGATCGCGGCGTGGCGAGAAGGCGCCGTCGAGCGCGCCCGCTCGCATCGCCTGAGCCGGGCGGACCTCGAGGGCGGCGTGTTCACCATCTCCAACCTCGGCATGCACGGCGTGGACGCCTTCACCGCGATCATCAATGGCGGGCAAGCGTCGATCCTCGCGGTGGGCCGGATCGCGGAGCGCCCGGTGGTGCGAGAGGGGAAGGTCGTCGCCTCGCAAACGATTTTCCTGACCCTCGGCTGCGATCACCGCGCCGTCGACGGAGCGCGTGGGGCGATGTTCCTCAAGGACCTGGTCGCGGCGATCGAAGAACCGGCGACGCTGCTTCGTTGACGCACCCGGTGAGGCTCGGCCTGAAGTACGCGCCGATGGGCACGACGCCCGAGCGCATGCGCGAGGTGTGGGTCGCGGCCGACCAGGCCGGCTTCGACCACCTCTGGATCATGGATCACTTCATGCCGCTGGTCCGCTCCGCGACCGGCTGGTATCAGTTCGAGCCCACCGACCCGGTCTTCGAGGCGTGGACGACGCTCGCGGCCATGGCGGAGGTCGTGAAGCGGATCCGGATCGGCATCAACGTCACCGGCAACCTGTACCGCAACCCGTCGGTGCTGGCCAAGACCGCGGCGACCGTGGATCAGTTCTCGGGCGGAAGGCTGGAGTTCGGCATCGGCGCGTCGTGGGCCGAGTTCGAGTTCACGTCGCTGGGCATCCCTTTCCCGCCCGCGCGCGAGCGGATGGATCGCCTCGGGGAGGCGTGCGAGGTGCTCAAGCTTCTGTGGACGAAGGACGTCGCGGACTTCAACGGCCGCCACTACCAGTTGAAGGGGGCGATCGCCGAGCCGAAGCCGGTGCAGAAGCCATACCCGCCGTTCTGGATCGGAGGGTCGGGCGAGAAGCGACTGCTCCGCATCGCGGCGCAGCACGCGGACGTGTGGAACATCGTCGGCGCGCCGCCCGACGAGGCGCTGCGGCTGTCGCGTGTCCTCGACGCGCACTGCGAGGAGGTGGGTCGCAATCCGGCAGAGATCCGGCGGTCGATCGGCGTCCCGTACCGCCCGGACGACGCGGACCGCACCCTCCGCGACGCCGAAGCGTTGGTGGAGCGGGGCTTCACCGAGCTGCTGATCACCGTGAAGGGCGACGACGCACCGTGGCAGGTCGACCGAGCTGCCTACGTGCTGAGCAGACTGCGCGGGTAGATTCCCCTTCACGGGAGAGGGTCAGGGTGAGGGGCAAGCGGAGGAAGTTAGGCGAACTGGTGCTTCATCCAGTCCGCCAGCATCGTGCGCGATTCGAAGGCCTGGTCCGTCACGCCGTGGTTCCCTGTCTCGTAGGTCACGAGCTCGACCCCCTCGATCGCCGCGCATCGCAGGGCTTCGGAGTAGGGGATGATCCGGTCGAGCTTGCCGAACACGAGCAGCGTCGGGCACAGGACACGTTCGACGCCCTCGAGCGAAAGCAGGCCGGCCCGCCGCCTCGCATCGCCCTCGCTCGAAGCGCCCGATCGCTGCGTGAACGCGTGCCGCGTCAGCTCGGGCAGCGAATCCCACAGGTCGCCGAACCTGAAGGGCCCGGCGTTCGAGACGACCGCCTTGAGACGCCTTTCGTGCGCGGCTCCGCGCAGCGCGTAGTAGCCGCCGAGGCTGATCCCGTAGAGCCCGATGCGCGAGGCGTCGAGGTCATCCCTCGTCTCGATCCAATCGACGACGGCCGCGACCGGCCCCTCGTAAGCCGGCTCGATTGGCAGGTCGTACTCGGCCTCGCCCTGTCCCGGCCCGTCGACCGCGAGCGTCGCCAAGCCTCGGCGGAGGAAATGGTCGGCCGTCGGCTGGAGCTCCTCCTTGACCGAGTCGAGACCGGGCACCATCAGGACCACCGGCGCCTTCGCCACGCCGTGAGGCTTGCGCAGGAGGCCCACCAGCGCGTGCTTGCCAAAGGGAATCTCGACACGCTGCGCCGGCGGGTCGAGGCTCGCCATGCCGCGGCGAAAATCGTCGACGGTCCGGTCGTGTGCCGCCCGCTGCTGAGCGAGGTCGTCCATGAACACGAACTTGCCGAAGTGCCAGCACATCGCGGCGCGAACCCATGCTTCGCCCGCGGTCAGAGTGTCGCCGCGAGCCTCAGCGGCCGCCGCGACCTTCTCGTACTGCCGCCCCGTGACGCCCCACTCGGCGCACCATCCGTTCCAGCGCTCGATGCGATGCAGCGTCGACTGGAACGCGCCCAGCTCGACGCCGTTGGAGACGAACCGCAGGGCCCAGTGCTTTGCGGCGGAGGCGACGCGATCGTCCTGAGTCATCGCAGCGATCGAAGCGTGTCGGCCACCCAGTCCGCGACGAACGGGCGCGACTTGTACCAGACGTTGTTGCACACGTGCACACCCTCCTCGTAGACCTTCAGCAGGTGCGGCCCCTTCACTTCGGCCGCGATCCGCTGCGCCTGCTCGATGGGCGAGGCCGGGTCCTTGCCGCCGTAGACCTGCAGCACCGGCACCGTGACGCGGTCCGCCACGCCCTCGAGGGTCATCGTGTTCTGCACCGCCAGCGGGTCCGGGCCCAGGTACTGGATGAGCGCGAGCTTGCTGACCGGGCGCTGGCTCGGATAGCGGTTGGCGGCCGAATACCAGCTGCTCACGGAGACCGCGGCCTTCACGCGCTTGTCGAACGCGGCGCCGCGGATGGCGAACTGGCCGCCGTATGAGATGCCGCCCAGAGCAACGCGCGCCGGGTCGACGTCCTTCCGCTTCAGCACCGCGTCGAGCACCGCGCCGATCGGTCCCTCGTACTCGCGCCGCAGCTTGAGGTCGAAGCTGACGAGCCCGTGGCCTGGGCCGTCGAAGCAGTACACCGCCACGCCGCGGCGGAGGATGTGCGCGCCGTGGTCGTACAGCTCCTCCTTGGTCGAGTCGGCGCCGGGGATCAGGACGATCAACGGCACGCGGCCGGAGGCGCCGCGCGGGTAGCGGAAGTAGCCGCGCAGCTCGGTGCCCTCGAAGGGGACGTTGAGGATCTCCGTCGGGTGCTCGGCGATCGGCGCCGCCTTCGCAAATGCCGCCTCGCCGTTCTCGAGGGCGGTGCGGAACTGTCGCGTGTCGTGGGTGAAGAGAAAGCTCGCCCAGTGGTAGAAGAGCCCCGCAGTGATGTAGGCCATGGCGGCGGTCTGGGTATGGCCCGCGCCAAAAGCCTCGTCGCCTCGCGCGACGTGCTCCGCCGCGGCCTCCGACCACGCCGAGCACCAGTGGCTCCAGTCGGCGATGCGCTCGTGGAGCCGGTCGCGCTCCCACGGCGACACGTAGTTGGACATCATCCGCCAGCTGAAGGCCTCCCAGGTGTCGCTGACGAAGGTGCTGGTGTCGATCGACGAAACGGTCATGAACGCCCCCTTTTGCTCACTGATTTCGGCAGAAGAGCACGTGGTCGGCAACGCGCGTTTGACACACGGACAAGCCATTGTTACATTTGCACAAACGTTTGTCCCGATTTGCGGGAGAGGGTCCGGGTGAGGGTCACGAGGCGCTCATCGGGTCGGGTTCTTCCCCCTTTCTGCAAGTCTTTTTTGGAGGAGGAGGCGAATGAGATTCCTTAGGGTGACGAGGGCTCCGCTGGCCCTGACGGTCCTGGCCCTGGTCGCCACCTCGTGTGGCCTGGGGAGCTCGTCGAACAACGCGGTGACGCCGGGGGCCGACATCAAGGTCGGGATCTCGGAGCCGCTCACGGGCGACAAGTCCGACATCGGGACGAACAGCGACAACGGCTACAAGGTCTGGGAGGCCGTGGTCAACTCCCACGGCGGGATCAACGGCCGCCACGTGAAGATCATCCAGTACGACAACAACAGTCTGGCCGACACCGCGGTGAGCCAGTACCAGAAGCTCGTCACGGTCGACCAGGTCGACGTCCTGCTCGGCCCCGTCAGCAGCGCCCTGGTCATCCCGACCGAGGCGGTCGCCGCGCAGTACAACAAGGTCTTCGTCGAGGGCACCGGCGGCTCCCCGCAGGTGTTCGCGCGCAATTTCAACAATGTGTTCTTCGTGCAGCCGGCCACCGTCGAGCATCAGGCCGACCCGCTCGTCGACTGGATCAAGTCGCTCCCGCCGGATCAGCGGCCAACGGTGGCCGGGTACCCGACCAACGACGACCCCTTTGCCCAGGCGGTGGTCGACACTGTCCAGAAGGCCTTCGAGGGGATGGGCATCAAGACCGGCTACAAGCAGACGTACCCGCCGACCCAGACCGACTTCACCTCGATCGGCAGCGCGATGAAAGCGGCGAAGGTCGACATCCTGGTCCAGGGCTCGGTCGCAGACCAGGACGCGGCCGGCGCGGTCAAGGGTTATTCGCAGGTCGGTTTCCAGCCCAAGGTTTCTTATTTCGCCAGCGGACCGGACAGCGCCAGCACGTGGCTGGACCTGCTGTCGTCCAAGGCCGAGGGCACGATGACCTCGCTCGACTGGCTGCAGGAATCAACCGTCCCCGGCAACAAGGAGTTCGTCGACACCTACTTGAAGATGTTTCCGAACAAGGACAACCTCGTTCCCGCCGAGGCCGCCGAGGCCTACGCGGCGGGTGAGGTGCTGGCGGCCGCGATCTCTGCGACCGGCGGAGTCGACAACGCGAAGATCATCAGCTGGCTGCACGCCAACAAGGTGCAGTCCGTCGAGGGCAAGTTCGGCTGGGACTCGGCCGGCCGGCCGCAGGGCGGCACGTTCGACCTGATCCAGTGGCAGTCGAACCACCTCAACATCGTGTGGCCCTTGAACGTCGCGACCAACGGGACCAAGCCGACGATCCCCAAGCCTTCTTGGTAGAACGGACCAACTGTGAGGGACGGCCGTCGCCGTCCCTCATCACCATCTAGCACCGTGCTGCTGCTCCAGGGACTCGTCCTCGGCGTCCTCGTCGGGGGGATGTACGCCCTGATGGCGAGCGGTCTGACATTGATCTTCGGGGTGATGCGCCTCATCAACATCGCGCACGCGGCGGTCATCATCTTCGCCTCGTATCTCTCGTGGCAGCTTCTCCGGGTGCTGGGCATCGACCCGCTCATCTCGATCGTGATCCTCGTCGTCGTGTTCTTCATCGGGGGCGCGCTGCTGCAGAAGTACGTGCTGAGCGCGCTCATCGACAAGGACCTGTCGCTCGCCCTGCTGGCCACGCTCGGCGTCGCCAACGTCCTGGAGGGAATGGAGGGGGCGCTTTGGACCTCGTCGTTCCACGCCATCAATACGGGCTACTCGGACCAGACCTACCACTTCGGTGACGTCTACGTGCCGCTGATCCGGATCATCACTTTCGTCGCGTCGGTGATTATTCTCGCGGGCCTATACGTCCTGCTCACGCACACGAACCTGGGGCGGGCGATCCGCGCGACCACCCAGAACCGCGCCATCGCGCAGCTCGTCGGCGTGAACGTCAACCGGATCACGATGATCGCGTTCGGAATCGGCATCGCCGTCGCCGCGGCCGCAGGCCCGCTGATGGGGATGTATTACCCGTTCTACCCCAACTCCCACTGGGGCTGGATCGGCAAGCTGATGGCCATCGTCGTTCTCGGAGGCCTGGGCAGCTTTCGCGGCACGCTGGTGGCCGCGCTCATCCTGGGCGTCGCCGAGCAGGTGACCATCCTCTACGTGCCGGCCAACTGGGCGGCCACCGTGTTCTTCGTCTTCCTGTTCGCTGTCTTGATCGTCCGCCCGCAGGGGTTCTTCGGCCACGTGGCGAGGGAGAGCCTGTGAACGCGCGCCGGGTGATCGCGGTCGCGTGGCCGCTCGCCCCGCTCGTGATCCTGATCGCGCTTCCGTTCAACGGCCTGAACGGCTTCCTGCTCGACCTCTTCTACTTCACGTTCACGTACGCGGCGATGTCCGTGGGCTGGAACATCATCGGCGGCTACGCGGGCTACATCTCGCTCGCGAACCTCGGATTTTTCGGACTCGGCTCGTATGTCGCCGGGCTGACGCTCTCGCATCTCGGCTGGCCGATCCTGCTCACTGCGCCGCTCGTCGGCGTCGTGTGCGCGCTCGTCGCGGCCGTGATCGGCTGGATCGCGCTGCGCACGCGCGGCCCGTCCTTCGTCATCGTGACCCTCGCTTTCACGTTCATCGTGCAGTTCCTCGCGCTGAACCTGAAGGACATCACGGGCGGCAGCGCCGGCCTATACCTGCCGCTGCTGAGCATGGACCCGCTACTACGAGGTGACCTCTTCTACTACTACATGCTGGGCGTGCTGATCCTGTCGATCGCCGTCGCGATCGGGATCCGCCGCTCGCGCTTCGGCCTGGGTCTGATCGCGATCCGCGAGGACGAGGGCAAGGCCGAGGGGTCGGGCATCAACACGTCGGTATTCAAGATCGTCGCCTTCATGATCAGCTGCTGGTTCGCCGGCGTGGCTGGCGCGGTCCACGCCCAGTACCTGAACTACGTCGACCCCGACCTCGCGTTCGAGCTGATCATCATGCTCAACATGATCGTGATGACCCTGCTCGGCAGCCGGGGCACGGTTTGGGGCCCGGTGCTCGGCGCGTTCATCCTGTTTCCGCTGCAGTCCTACCTCGTGTACTGGCTGCCCTCGACGATCGCGGGCGAGGTGCACCTCGCGCTGCTCGGCGTTGTGCTGGTTCTAATCGCGCGGTTCATGCCCGAGGGCCTCCTCGTCACCCTGCAGAAGCTTATCGTCCGCCGCCCACCGCCCCGACTGCAGGCGGTGCCGGCTGACGCGGCCACGAGCGCGCGGCCATGAGCAGCAGTCTGCTCGAGGGCGTGAAGCCGATCCCCGGGGGCACCAACCGCTCGCTGCACGTCCGCGAGGTCCACAAGTCTTTCGGCGGCGTGCAGGCGCTGCGGGACTGCACGTTCGACGTGACAGCCAGAAAGATCACCGCGCTGATCGGCCCCAACGGCTCGGGCAAGACGACCGCCTTCAACTGCATCTCCGGCTTTTACGTGCCCGACAAGGGTTCGGTGATGCTGGGCGACCGCAACATCAGCGGCTGGAGCCCGAGCCGCATCGTCCACCAGCGCTTGGCGCGCACCTTCCAGATCACTCGTGTGTTCAAGCGCATGACGGTGCTGGAGAACATGGTCGTTCCCGCGCGCCGCACCGGCCTCAAGGCGATGTTCTGGGACGGAATCCAGGGCCACGAGCGCGAGCGCGCCGAGCGTCTCCTCGAGTTCGTCGGCCTGTCGCGCTTCATCGACGACCAGGCGGGCCACCTGTCCTTCGGCCAGCAGAAGCTCCTCGAGCTGGCGGCCGCGTTGATGGCGGAGCCCGAGATCATGCTGCTCGACGAGCCGTCGGGCGGCTTGAACCCGATCATGATCGACAGGCTCGCGGGCTACATCCGCGAGCTGAACCAGCTCGGCGTCACGTTCCTGATCGTCGAGCACAACATGGGCTTCGTGATGCGCCTCGCCGACGAGGTGATCGTGCTCCACCACGGAACGGTCATCTCCCACGGTTCCCCGGCGCACACGCGCGCCGACCCCGCGGTGCTCGAGGCCTACTTGGGAAGTTGACCGCACTCCTCGAGGTCGAAGGCGTGTACGCCGGATACGGCACCGGCGGCGACATCCTTCAGGGCGTCGACCTGCGGATGGAGAAGGGCGACTACGTCTGCATCATCGGCCCCAACGGCGCGGGCAAGTCGACGCTGATGCGCGTGATCGCTGGAGTAATCGCCCCGCGCAAGGGCAAGGTTCTGTTCGAGGGACGCGACATCGGAGCCCGCCGTCCGGACCTGGTCTTCCGCGAGGGCATCGTCACTGTGCCGCAGGGCCGCAACACGTTCCCCGATATGACCGTGTGGGAGAACATGCTGATGGGCGCCTACTCGATCCGCGACCGCGCGCTCGTCAAGCAGCGCATAGATATGGTGATCGAGCTCCTGCCGGTTGTCGCGGAGAAGCGCCACGTCCGCGCCGGGCTGTTGAGCGGCGGGCAGCAGAAGCAGGTCGAGATCGGCCGCGCCATGCTGGTCGATCCGAAGCTGCTGATCCTCGACGAGCCCACCATGGGCCTCGAGCCGCGCATCGCGAAGGCTGTCCTGGAGCGTGTCGCGCTGCTGCGACAGGCGGGCACGACGATCCTCATGGTCGAGCAGAACGCGAGGCTCGGCTTGGCCGCCGCGCAGGACGGCTGCGTCATGGAGCTGGGCCGGATCAAGCTGCGCGGCCGCGGCGTGAAGATGCTCGAGGACCCTGAGGTGAGCCGCCTCTACCTCGGCGAAGAGGCCGGAACCGACATCACCCGCCGGAACCAAAACGGGGAGAAGAACGAATGACCCAGAAAGCAGACATCGTCGTCGCGGGAGCAGGGCACAACAGCCTCATCACCGCGGCCTATCTCGCCAAGGCCGGCTATTCGGTCATCGTCCTCGACGCCCGCCCTATCCCCGGCGGCGGCGCGTCGACGGAAGAGCCGCTGCTCCCCGGCTACCTCATCGACACGTGCTCGACCGGGCACACGCTGATTCGTGTCAACCCGCTGCTCACCAAAGACGAGCTCGGGCTGCATTCGAAATACGGCTTGAAGTACCTCGAGCCCGACCCAGTCGCCCACGTCGCGTTCGCGGACGGCGAGTACTTCACGCACTGGCTCGACCTCGACCGGACATGCGAGGAGTTCGCGCGGTTCTCGAAGCACGACGCGGACGCGTACCGCCGGATGATGGGCGACTACGACGAGGTGAAGGGCGCGTACGGAGGCGCGCGGTTCACGCCTCCCGGCCTGGGCCCGTCACTCGAAGAGCGGTTGCTGAAGACGCCCCACGGCCAGAAGTGGCTTCGCATCGAGGCCATGAGCTCGTGGGACGTCATCCGCCACGAGTTCGAGAACCGGCACATCCAGGCCTACATGCTGTGGCAGGCGTTCCAGACCGTCCAGGCCGTGGACGTGCCCGGCTCCGGCTCGCTCGCCTACTCGCTCATCTACTCGCGCCAGCAGCGGAGCTGGAGCGTCCCGGTGGGCGGCTCCGGCAAGCTCACCGAGGGCCTCACCATGTTCCTGGAGGAGCACGGCGCGCAGATCATCTGCGAGAAGAAGGTCAACAGGCTCGTCCTGGAGAACGGCCGCTGCACCGGAGTCGAGACGGAGGATGGCGAGCGCTATATGGGCGCGAAGGCCGTCGTCTCGACAATCCACGTCAAGCACCTCATCGACATGGCGCCGCACGACGCGTGGCCGGAGGATTTCCACTACGGGGTCGAGACCTACGACATCGGCATCACCAACATGGGCGTGTACCTCGCGGCCAAGGAGGCGCCGAAGTTCAAGACGCGCGACGGCGTCCAGAGCGCGGTGTCGGCGGGGCTCGTCGGCTGGCCCGAGGACATCATCCGCGTCGGCCGCGACGTCAAGGACGGAAAGTTCATCGACGGAGTCACGTGGCTGCTGGTGGCCACGCCGACACTGGTCGATCCGTCGCGCGCGCCGCACGGCCACCACACAGTGAAGCTGCTGAGCCCGCAGTCATGGCAGCTGCCGGCGGGGGAGAAGGACTGGGACACGCTGAAGGAGAAGCACGCAGACTTTCAGATCGCGCAGCTGCGCAAGTTCGCTCCGAACTTCACCGACGACAACATCGTCGCCCGCATGGTCAAGTCGCCGGACGACTTCGAGCACACGAACCCGCACATGATCCACGGCACGTTCCATGGAGGAGACCGCGGCCTCGCGCAGAGTGGTGGTCTGAGACCGGTGCCCGGCTGGGGCCAGTACCGGATGCCGATCCCGGGGCTCTACCAGACGGGCGGCACGACGCACCCCGGCGGGTCGATCACGGGCGCGCCAGGCCGCAACGCCGCGATGGTCCTGCTGCAGGACCTGGGCACGACCCTGGACGAGGTGGTGCAAGCGCCGGCCGCAAGCGTCCGCTAAGGCTCCTTCACCGCCGCCTAGTGCGAAGTGCGAGCGAACTCCGGGTGACCGACTTCGATCGTCTCGATTCGGCCGGCCCGGAGGTCATACGTGACTCGTAAGCGACCCCCGACTCCAGGAAGCACGTCGGACAGTTCATAAGGAAACGCAAAATCGGCGCCGGGGACGCTCAGGACAGGCTGAGCGCGGAAGCGGGTTGTCCGAACCTCACCCCATTCTGTCTGCATTGCCGGTAGGTCTTCTCTCCACCTCGATCCGAGCATGCGAATGAAGGCCGAGACCGGCGGCAATGGACGGCCGGTTCTGGTTACGCGGAGCAGAAAGAGGCCCAACGCGGGCAGGGCCCACATCCAGGCGAGAGCGGCTTCGACGGTGGCGAGGTCTGTGCCCACATTGGAGCTGTTGGCCAACGTGAGAACGCCGAGAACGAGGGCAGGCGCGAGTCCTGAGCACGTCAGGCACAGCAGAACCCAGCGAGCCCCGTCGCGAAGCCCAAAGCTCAGCAGAAGTCCGATCAGCGGCCAGATTCCAAGTAGTCCCAAGACGATGGCAAAAATGATGAGTCCCTCGCCGATCGTCGGCCAGGCTGGCGCTTGTCCGGTCGCGATGGCCATCGAGAAGATGGTGCCGGCCCCCATCGCAGGCAGGGTCAGGAAAAACCCCGCTGTCGCAAGAATCGAACCGAAACGAGCCCTGATCTCCGGCGGTTCGACATCGCGCGCGTACTTGAGCCTCACCCGGCGGTGAATCGGAATCATCATCGCCACCACCGGAACCCACGATTGGCCGTTCCAGCCCCAGCGCTCGTCTGGTGAAAGTTGCGGCGATTGACGCTGAGTGGCAACCCACTGGCGGCCATCCCACCACCACTGGCCGTCCGGGGAAATTCGCGCGCCTGGACCACTCATGAGCCGCGTTGCTAGTTTGCGGGAATGAGTGAACGCCGACCGGCCGCGCTCAAGGGATCACGCTGACTAACGTTTAGACAACCGTGAAATTCAGTGACCTCGCCGCGCAGCTCGACCAGATGGAGGCCACGAGCAGCCGGAACGAGCTAGTTCGCATTCTGTCCGATGTGTACCGGACCTGTTCGGTCGACGAGCTCGAGCCGATCACCTACCTCATCCAGGGCCGGCTTGCGCCGTTTTTCGAGCCGGCTGAAATCGGCCTCGGCGAGCGTTTGCTCGTGACCGCCATCGCGGCGGCCTACTCCGTTCCGAAGGAGGAGGTGAGCAAGCTGAACCGTCAGACCGGTGACTTGGGCGTCACGGCGCAGCAACTGGCGCCCGCCGCGCACCGCGAGTCACCCTCGGTCGTCGAGGTGCATCAGCGCCTGTCCCAGATCGCCGCCGCGGCGGGTACCGGCAGCCAGCAGGAGAAGCTCGATGGCTTCACCGGCCTGCTCGGCGACCTGGATTCCACTTCCGCAAAACACTTGGTGCGAATGACCCTGGGCAAGATGCGGCTGGGGATCGGCGACCCGACCGTTCTCGACGCGCTTTCGTTTGCAAAGAAAGGAGACCGGTCCCTGCGACCGGTCCTGGAGGCGGCCTACAACCGCACCTCCGACCTCGGCCTCATCGCGCGGACGCTATGGGACGCCGGTGAGGCCGGGCTCGACGGGCTGAAGGTCGTCGCCGGCCACCCGCTCCGGCCACAGCTTGCGGAGCGCCTCCCCAACCCGGAGGCGGTCATCAAGAAGCTCGGGACCGTCGGTGTGCAGCCGAAGTACGACGGCTTGCGCGTCCAGATCCACAAGCACGCGGACGACGTGAGCATCTTCTCGAGAAACCTGGAGTCGATGACGGAAATGTTCCCGGAGCTGGTCGCCGCCGCCTCCAGTCTGCAGGTCAGGAGCGTCATCCTCGATGGCGAGGCGATCGCCTATAACTCGGAGTCGGAGGAGTACGTCCCCTTCCAGGAGACGACCGCCCGCCGGCGTAAGGAAGGTATCCAGGAGATGGCTTCCCGCGTGCCGATGCGCGCATTCGTCTTCGATGTGATGTTCCGCGATGGATCCGACCTGACCTCGTTGCCCTACCAGCGGCGCTTCGAGATCGTGCAGGAACTGCTGCGCGAATCGGACACTCTGCTGACGGCGCCGCTGATGACGACCGATTCGGCGGAGGTCCTGACCCGTGAGCTGCTTGACAACATCAGCCGCGGCCTGGAAGGGGTCGTCGCCAAGCGCCTGGACTCGCCCTATCAGGCGGGCGCCCGCAACTTCAACTGGGTGAAGTTGAAGCGGAACACGAGCGGGCATCTCAATGACACCATCGACGTCGTCTTGCTCGGCTACTACCGGGGCAAAGGCAAGCGGGCGGAGTTTGGCGCGGGCGCACTGCTCGCGGGCGTCTATGACAGCGACACGGACGAGTTCGTGACCATCAGCAAGCTCGGCACTGGCCTTTCCGACCAGGGCTGGCGTGAGATCCACGAGCGGCTGGCGAGGCTCGAGGTCGCGGAGAAGCCGGCGCGAGTGAACTCGGCCTTCGTCCCCGACGCGTGGCTCGAGCCGGCGATCGTAGTCGAGGTGTTGGCCGACGAGATCACCCCGAGTCCGCGCCACACGGCCGGCATGAGCGGGGACCAGCCGGGGTTCGCGCTGCGCTTCCCGCGAATCGTCTCCTTGCGGACAGCGGACAAAAAGCCCGAGGACGCGACCAGCGTCCGCGAAATCCGGGAGATGTTCGAGCAGCAGCGCTAGCTTTACCTCCCCGCTCGCCGGGGAAGGTGACCCGGCTTCCCTTCCCCACTCGCTGGGGAAGGTGGCCCCGCCGCGCAGCGGCCGGGCCGGATGGGGGCTGCCCTAACTTGATGTCCGTGGTCGGTGAGCGAATGGACGAGCAAGATCGCGGGTTATGAGAATTCGATAGGCACATGAGACGGATTCACTACGCCTGGGTCGTTGCCGCGGTCACCTTCATCGCCCTGATGGGCGCGGCCGGTTTCCGCTCCACGCCGGGTGTGTTGATCGTGCCCCTCCAGAACGAGTTCGGCTGGAACCGTGCGGTCATCTCTGTCGCGGTGTCGATCAACCTCATCCTCTTCGGGCTGACGGGCCCGTTCGCCGCCGCGCTGATGGACCGATTCGGTCTGCGGGCGGTGACCAGCGGCGCGCTGGTCACGGTCGCGACCGGCGCCCTGCTCACAACTGTGATGAACGCACCTTGGCAGCTCTACCTACTGTGGGGCGTGGTCGTCGGCCTCGGCACCGGATGCATGGCCTCCGTTCTCGCGGCGACCGTGGCGAGCCGCTGGTTCGTGCACCGCAGGGGACTCGTGCTGGGCGCCCTGACCGCCGCCGGCGCAACCGGGCAGCTGATCTTCCTGCCTGGACTCGGCTGGCTGGCGCAGAACGTGGGCTGGCGCTGGGCGGCGATCACGGTGGGGTTGGCAGCTCTCGTCGTGGTGCCGGTGGTCGCGTTGTTTTTGCGCAATCGCCCGAGCGACCTCGGGCTCCGCGCCTACGGCGCGACTGATGCCGACACGGTGCCGACCAACACTGGCAGCCCGATCCTCAACGCCTTTCGAGGACTCCGGCTGGGCGTCCGTTCGCGCGACTTCTGGCTGCTGGCGGGCAGCTTTTTCATCTGCGGAGCGTCGACCAACGGCCTGATCGGCACGCATCTGATCCCTGCTTCGATCGACCACGGGATGGCGGAGGTGACCGCGGCGAGCCTGCTGGCCGTGATCGGTGTCTTCGACGTGGTCGGCACGCTGGCGTCCGGCTATCTCACCGACCGCATCGACAGCCGCTGGCTCTTGTTCGCCTACTACGGGTTGCGGGGCCTGTCTTTGCTCCTGCTTCCTTATGTGTTGGGCAGCGCGCAGTTCGGTCTCATCCTCTTCATCGTCTTCTATGGGCTGGACTGGGTGGCCACCGTGCCGCCAACCGTGTACCTGGCGCGGCGAGTCTTCGGGCAGCAGAACTTCGCCATTGTTTATGGATGGATCTTCGCGGCCCATCAGCTCGGAGCGGCGTCCGTCGCGTTTGCGGCCGGAGCGGTGAGGACGTTTTTCGGTGACTACCAGTTGGCGTTCATGAGCTCCGGCCTTCTGTGCCTGGTGGCGGCGGGGCTCGTGCTTCGCATCGCTCGAGAGCGGCCGGGCCGTTTTGAGGTGCCCGAGCCCGGCATCGGGGCGGAGGCCCCCGCGTACTCCTGAGACCGGCTCGGCTGCTGTCGGTCGCCGGCCTGGCGATCGTCGCCGCTCTCCTCCCACAAGCCGCCTTCGCTCACGCCCAGCTGCTTCAGTCCGATCCGGCACCTGACTCGGTGCTTGCATCGGTGCCCTCGGAGATCACGCTGCTCTTCACCGAGCCGGTCACTCCCGCGGGCGCCGGCATCAAGGTTTTCGCGCCGAGCGGCAACCAGGTCGCTGGCCCGGCCGTGGCCAGGGGGTCGGTGCTGTCGGCGGCGCTCAGGTCTTCAGAAAACGGGACGTACGTCGTGAGCTGGCAGATTCTGGCCGCGGACACGCACCCCTCGCGCGGAGCCTTTCGATTCGTGGTGGGCCGGTCCAGCCCAAACCCGTACTCGACCCTCCTGGATTCGCCCGAGATCGGCACGGCGACTCCAATCGGACTTGCCCTGCAGGCGCTCGCCCGCCTCGTGCACTTTGTCGGTTTCGCCCTCGTGTTCGGCGTGGTCGGATACCAGGCGCTGACGCAGGCGCCACAGCGGTCCGAGCGATTAACAGCAACCGGTGTGGTCTTGCTGATCGCGGCGGAACCCATCGCTTTGCTCGGGCAGCTCGCCAGCCTCAGCTTCGACGGCGACACGGCACTCGCCGTCCTCGACTCCAACTTCGGGCGCCTCCTGGGACTCCGGCTCGGCGCGGCCTTGCTCGTCTGGACCCTGATGGCGACACGGCGGTACTGGGTCCTGCTCGGGTTGGGGGCTGTGGTCGCGCTTCTCGACGGCATGAGCGCGCATGCAATCCCAGGGTTCGCCGGCGTAGGCCAGCTGCTGGTGGCGGTACATGTCGGCGCGATGGGGCTGTGGCTGGGTGGGCTGGTGGCTTTCGTGCTGGCACCCGACAGGCGTTTTGCCCGATATGCGGCCATGACGCTGTCGATCGCCGTCGCCAGCGGAATCGTCCTGGCCCTGATCCATACGAACCTCGGCGCCGGGCTGCTCACGACCGCGTACGGGGGCGTGCTGCTTCTCAAAGTGGTCGTCGTCGGCGCCGCACTGTCAGCCGCACTCGTCCGGCGTCACCGCCCAGAGCTGGCCGTTGCGTTCGTGGTGATCGCCCTGGCTGCCCTGCTAGCCACGCTCCCACCCCTGGTCTAAGGCAGGCTCACGCTCTTGACGGCCGGGTCGGCCGCCGCTAGGTCTGCACTGAGTGCGGTCTTGGGGACGGATTCGTAATCGGGAAACAACCAACGACCCACGCAACCGAGTCCTGTCGAAAACGTCCAGATGAGCTCCACGATGACCGACAGTACGACCACGGCGGCAGATCCCACCCTGGCCCAGTTCGACCAGGTGAGACTGTCGGGCCACACGATGAGGCCGAGGCCGACCAGGAAAGCCATAAGGCCGAGGTTGTACGTATATCGCGCGCGGTCGTAGTAGACGTCTTCGAGATAGCGATCTCTGTGTTGGGCATTCCGCACAAAATTGAGCTTGTCGATATCAATCCTGGCTTCTGGCACGAGGTCTAACCGGTCGGTCGGCCTACTCGCGTATCTGACGCTGGCCGAAGAGAACTGCATGGCGGCCAACAAGAGACCAACTGCAACCACAAACGCAAGGACAGCCGGCTCGTGCAATCGAGGCAGGAATTGCGGATCGCCGCTCACCAGCAGGGCCACCGTGGCCAGCGCAAAGCCGGCGAGGACCGGAGTTACGACACCGCCCAGCGTTCGAGGCGACTCAGCCTGACCGGCGACTGCCGGAATGTTCCACATGGCTAGGTCTGCGAACCGACACAGAGCGGACACTTGGGGCAGTTGTGTAGGCCGTTCAGGTAGCCGCAATAAGGACAGACCCTTTCTCCCCGTCCCGGAAAGGCATCCACTTGACCAAGCCTGCCCGCGAAATACACGACTCCAATCTTCTCGAGCGAAGAGCTGTTTTCGCCGATCCAGCCCTTCGCAAGGCCCCAATCGCCTTCGAGGGCGATGAACCGGAGCGGGCCCTCGCCATGAGACCGCAGATGTTCGACGGCCGTCGCGATGGCACGTTCGGGCGCATGCGTGCCCATGTTCACGATTGCGCCGACGATGCCCTCGTCCAGGTTGCGCAGAAGCTCGCCGCCGCCGAACTTCATGCGATCCAAGCCGAGGTCAGTGTTGTACAGGTTCGATAGCGAGTTGATTGGGTCGGGAATTTCAGGCGCCATGTTCCATCACCTAACCTTGCGCCGGGGCCGGCGGCACTGGATTTTGGGTTGCGATCCTCGACCCTTGTGAGCCCTCTGCTGCCATTGGCTCTGGGATGCCAGCTGCCCTCCGTCGACTTGGCCGATGTCTCTGCCAGATGTCGCGCCAGTAGGCGACCGCACCCACCATCAACAGCAACATGACCTCTGCCCCGAGTAGGTTGTCTAGAAGGGTAAGGCTCCCGATGTCAGTGGGCACGAGCACGACTCGCAACGGCAAGATCGTGAAGAGCGCCGCAAAGAGCAGCTTCAGCGTGTCGGTGACGTCCAACTCGTGAGCCCATATCAAATGTGCCAGCACGAGAGCGAGCAGAAGAGGCATGAAGGCGACCGCATACGTGAACATTTCCGCGCCTCGGGCGCGCTCGAGCCACAAGCTCGTGAACTGGCTGGTCCGAAACCTCGCCTTCACGAGGCTGTAGTCACCGATGTCGGTGTCGAGGGTTGCCCGCATCTGAGTTGGGAGGCTGCTGTATGTATGTCCGCCTGTCTGGTAGCCGATCTGGTCGGGCAGGTAGGGCACCATCGCCACACTGAGCCGATACGAGTCGAGGGGAAACCGACCGGCAACGCCCGTCACTCCAAGCGAAATGGCGCCGACCATGCCATACAGACCGGCTGGGATTCCGGGCTCGTCGTGGTGGTAGGTCAGGTTGTCGAGCGTCTGCGTCAGTGTCATATCGGGGTCGGTTCCGCCGATTATCAGAATGGAGATCTTCGTGGGCGCGTAGAGGTCGATAAGCGCCTCGGGCTTGATCGCCTGACCTGTTTTCATGTCGACGAAATTGGCCATCAATTCGGCGGGTACATGAATGAACACGGTTCCGTGAATGCGCCGATCCGACAGCGAAAGGCGCTCCACATGAAGCGTGACCAGCGCTACGGTGGGCGCGACCGGATAGCCCATGCGCGCGGTGCCAAATGTAATTTGGTCCGCCGGAGTGGCGGAGCTCCGCGTCTCGTTGAACGCTGAGGTGTCGGCCACGTGGAGCGCATCCCCCAGCGCGCTGGCAGCGGCGTACCAAACCGTGAGCGAGAGCACGCCCGCGGTTGCGAGGATCAGGGTCGCCCACCTGATGTGCCAGCGGCTCTTGAGCTTGGAACGGCCGCTAGGCCTGCCAGGGTGAGGGTGCTGGCCGGCGGGTCGATGGCCGGCCGTTACGGGCTGGCCCAGGTCGATGAGAACCTCGCGGGACGAAGAGGGGCCATCAGTCATCGGCCGATTCACCTCGTGGTCCATACGGCGATCCGCCGGATCGAACGCAAACCTAGGCCCGCCTCCGACCTTTGTCAAGTGGTGCCGATCCAACGACTTGACGCACGGGCGGAGTAGTTCTTCGAACCATGGCCTTGGCTAAGCTTCGAGCGGAGTGATGAGCACCTCGAGCGCACCGCGCGTGACCTTCCGACTCGCAAGCCTGTTGCTGGCCTTTGGCTGCGCGGTCTTTGCCGTGGGCGTTCTGCGCTACGCCTTGCTCCCCAGCGACCTGGGCTTGCCCGCGGACCAGTCGAGTTACCAGAACGCGCTGAAAGAAGCGACCAGCCGTACAGCCGAGATGATGCTCGCCGGCCGCGTCATCTTCATCGGCGACCTTCTGGTCGCGGCCGCCGCGCTCGCGTTGCTGTCGCGCCGGGGTTATCTGGGTCTTGACCTCGAGCGCGTCGGCTGGGCGTTGATCTTCGTGAGCTTCCTTCCCGCGTTTGTCTTCGACTCGCTCATGGGAAGCGCATTGCCGCACCTGGCGACGGACGCGCCGGGATCCTTCGCCGCCTTCAAGTCATGGTTCGACTTTCAATTCGCGGCCGGCAACATCCCGTTCGGTGTCGGCGGAGCCCTGGTCTTCTTTGCGGACTCGCGCTCGCCAAGGCCTCTCCTGCCGGCGGTGGCCGACTACCTCGCCGTTGCGGTGTGCGGTGTTGCGCTGATCGGTGGCCTCGGCTATGTGCTCGGGCTGTTCGTCGGTTGGCAGGTCAACGGCCCGCCGCTCCTCCTCGCGGCGATCGCCCTAGGCGCTCTCGGCATTCAGATCGCCCGCCAAGAGCGAACCGGCTAGTGGACGACAGCGGCCATTACCCCGGACACCGGATGCCCGGGATCTGGCTGATAGGCCGCGGGGTCCCCAGACCGGAGAATGACTTCAGATTGTAAGGTCGAGCGGTTATCAGTTCTCGATGTCCGTCTACGCGATGTCGAGTATCTCCTGCCGTGAGCGCAGAGTTTGGGACGCGGCATCACGGCCTGATCGCACGCCGGCGGACCATTTCTCATCCCGTGGGCAGCTTCACAACGGTCCAATTTGCGCCTCCGTCGGTGCTGCGGATCGGGAAGGAGCATCCGGGGCCGTCGAGGTACTGGTAACACGCAGAATCGGGAACTCCCGGCATCGACCCGTTGACAACCCCCCACATGTCCTGCGAATCCGACACGGACGAACCCTCCAACGACAGGTAGCCGCTTGCGGGGAGGCGGACGGTCATCTGGCTCCAGGTGGCACCGGCATCGGCAGTCTCGATCAGGTTCTGGCCGCCCGTCGCCCGCCAATTGGTGGGGTCGAGAAACGTCACCTGCGAGACCCCGGTTGGCAGCAGATGCGGGTCCGTCCATGTCTGCCCGGCATCGGATGTGGTGTAGATCGCGCTTCGGTTCGCGTCTCCTTCGACAAGAAATCCGCGGTTGCCGAACATAGCCGCCGTCGCCGACGTGATCACCTTGCTGCAGCAGCCGCTGTACCAACCTCCGGGCGGCAGCGGAAGCTCAGCGAGCCGCCACGTCTTGCCGCCGTCCTGTGTCACGTAAAGCCGCGTCACGCCGTCGTAGCTGAAGGCTCCCATGAACCCGTGCGTTGGGTCGGTGAAGAGAAGTCCGCTCGGCGCGGGACCTGAATCGCTGTGCCATGTCTGTGTCCAGTGGGCGCCCGCATCGCGAGTGTGATAGATGGTGATCCCGCCCGGTGACCTTGGGTCTCCGGAGTCCGCTTCCTGCCAACCCTCACTTGCGCTGAGAAAGAACACCGCGCCATAGGCGTGCGACGCCAGACGATTCGTCCGCCAGTGCGCGCCTCCATCGGATGTCGCGCGGATGATCTGGTCGCCGGCCTTGGATGTGCTCAACACCACGATCTGATCGCCGCCCAAAAGCTGGACGTTGTTGATGCTTGTCCAGTCCAGCTTGAGGATCAACCGCCAGTGCTGACCGCCATCCGTGGTCAGGAGCAGCCCCCGCTCGGTCACGACTGCGCCCTCCTGGGCGTTGAGGAAATGCGCGGTCTCAATGGGGAGGATCGCGTTCCCAGGCTCCGGAAGAGGAAGAGGAGTCTGGATGGGTACGGGTGCAAACAACTGCCCCGCGAGCAAGGCGACGGCCACAGCCGCCGCCAGCAAGACCATGGCCAGTCCGGCTGCAACCGCCACTCGGAAGCGGGGCCGCTGCAGACGACGATCTGCCGGACCACGCGAACGCCGCCTACGTAGGTCATCTGTCACCGTCGCCTCGAGCCACGGCTTTGGAGGCAGCACCTCGTCCAGCGCTGAGCGAAGCTCGGACCTCATCGTGCGCTCGCTATCCACGGTGCTCCTCCATGCGTTGTCGCAGCTCCTGCATGCCGCGCCGAACCTGGCCCTCCACGGCGTGGATGCTGGATCCGGTTATCGCCGCGATCTCCTCGAGAGGTAGGTCGAGATACCAGTGCAGCACCAGCGCCAGGCGCTTCTTCTCGTCCAATCCGCGTAAAGCTCGCCGCAGCTCGAACCTGTTCACGACAGCGTCAGGGGCAGCCGCCTCGGGCGCCGGCTGCTGGAATAGCGCCAGGACCGTCGACCATCTCGATCGCCGAACGGATCGGCATTCATTGGCCACTATGCCGAGGAACCATGGCCTCATCTCCGACCCGTCGCGCAGCTGGCCCAACTTGCGCCAGGCCTTGAAGGCGGCTCCCTGGACCGCGTCCTGGGCCGCTTGGTGGTCCTGGAGCATGCCGCCGGCAAGGCGGTAGCCGGGTTCCAGCAGCGGCCGGAGCAGGATCTCGAAGGCCTCATCGTCGCCACGCTTGGCCGCCTGGATGAGAGTCATCGAGGCAGGAAGGGCCGCCATGCTCACCCCTCTATACGCTCGCGGCGGCCCGATTTCCGACAGGAATCAGTGTGCTGATGGGCTGTATCGTGCGGCCGTGAGCACCGAGTTTGAGACCTGGCATCACGGCCTGATCGCACGCTGGTGGGCCGAGTTCAACGTCGGAACGCCCGAAGAGCTGGCCTACTTTCGGGCGGCCATCCAGAAATTCGGTGAGCCGGCGCTGGACCTCGCGTGCGGCACCGGCCGGATTCTCTTTCCGCTGCTCGCCGACGGCTTTGAGGTCGACGGATCCGACATCTCGGCGGACATGATCGCTCTGGCCGCTCTCGAAGCGAAGAAGCGCGGTGTGAAACCGAAGCTCACCGTGCAGCCCATGCACGAGCTCGACATGGGACGGACGTATCGGACGATCTACATGTGTGGTTTGTTTCGCCTCGGCGGCCGGCGCGACCACGACCGAGAGGCGCTGAAACGTGCCTACGGTCACCTCGAGCCGGGAGGCGCGCTCCTGATCACCCAGCAGGGCATCCCGTATGGCGACGATGAGAAGGGCTGGGCCGAGTGGATCCCGGGACACCGGGACCACATCCCGGGGGAATGGCCCACCAACGGTAATCGCCGCACAGCCGCGGACGGAGATGAGATCGAGTTGTTGTCCCGAGTCGCCGAGCTCGATCCGTTCGAGCAGCGGATAACCCAGGAGATGCGCGCGCGTCTATGGCATCAAGGTCAGGTCGTGAAAGAAGAGGAATACAGCCTGAGGATCAACCTCTACTTCCCCCAGGAGATCCCACTGATGCTCGACGAAGCCGGCTTTCGCGACGTTGCAGTCGAAGCCGGCTACACGGGCCGGCCGGCCACCGCTGACGACGGATGGGTCGCGTTCGTAGCCCGGAAGTAGAGAAGGGAGGAGTCAGAGCAGCTCGGCGATCATCCGCGCGGCGCGAGCAGCGGTTCCGGTCTCGACCTCGGCATAGTCGACCGGCTGCGCCAGCAGCGAATCGACCGCCGTGGCGACGTTGTCTGGCGTTGCCTCATCGAAGTCCATGCACTTGCCCGCCCGATATCGCTCGAGCCGGTGCCTGACGTGGAAGTTCTGCTCGCAGTGGTCCTTCAGCGGGAAATAGAGGAAAGGACGGCGGGCGGCGGTCAGCTCCATGGTCGTGCTGAGGCCGCCCTGCGTCAGAGCTACGTCGCACGCGGCCATGTGCAGGTCAAGGTCGGGGACGAACCCCCGCACCTCGACGCCGTCGACCGCGGGAAGCGTGCTCACGTCGATGCGCGGACCCGCCACGGCCACCATGCGCAGCGCGGGAATCCGCTGCCGGATCGCCGGGTATGCATCGATCAGCCGGGCCAGCAGGTCCGCGCCGACCCCCGATCCGCCGACTGAGGCGATGCAGACGATCTCGCCGTCGCGATAGCCGAGCCGGCGGCGCAGCTCTCCGCGGTCGCCGACCGTCTTTTGGTCCAGGCCGAGGATGTATCCCTCTGTGAACCGATAGTGACGCTCCGTCCACGCGCGGATCTCGGGCAGCCCAGGTCCGAAGGTTCCCGGAACGACGTCTTCCGGGCGCCCGATGAAAATCGAGCGGTCGCGCAGGCGCGGGAAGCGCTCTATGTGCTCGAGCATCTCTGCGTTGTAGTCGGCGGTCAGGGCGGCTTCGCGCTCGCCCATGCCCGGCATCGGCAGCCAACCGACGATGTCTGTGAGCCAAGCGTACGAGGCGGTTTTGAGCTCCGGGTTCTCATGCAGGAAATGGTCGAGCTCCCACGCCTCGTCCCCGATCCAAAGGTCATAGTCGCGCCCGCGCGCGGCCTCGAGGAACACCATGAAATTCGAGAGAAGGATCTCGTCCATCCGGCGAAACGCCTCAAAAACGGGCAGCCGGTGCGAGGTGGATTCCTTCTCGATGTGCTCCGACTCGCTCGCGAGGTGTTGACTCGCGGGGTGGATGCGCTCGCCATGAGCCTCCAGCACTCGAGTCACGGGATCCTGCGCGAGCCAGTCGATTTCGAGGTCGGGCACGAGCTTGCGGAGCTGGCCGGCGATCGCGACGTCGCGGCGGGCGTGGCCGAGGCCGATCGGCGAGGACAGGAACAGCGCCCGGCGCCGCCGACGCATGGCGCGGCGCCGCGCTGGCGGAGGCGGAGTGGGGAGGAGGAAGTCGCGCAGGGCGAGGTTGACCGCGACGGGATCGCGAGCGTGCGGACAGTGGCCCGATCCTTCCATGGTCAGCAGCCGGCCCTTGGTGAGCTCCGCCAAGGCAGCGCCGTTGGCGTGGGGAACGATCCCGTCTTCGTCGCCGTGGATCACGAGAACAGGACATGACACGCGGCTCGCCAAATCGATTGCGGCCTGAGTCCTCAGCGTCCGGCCGCGCACTGTCGCCACTAGCACTTCTGGCGACGCTTCGAGTCCCCAGTTGAGAGCGTCTTCAAATTGCTTCGTCGAGTGCGGCTCGACGAAGATCTGACCGAAGAAGAACTCCAGGAATCCACGAAGATCGCGCAACCAGAAATTGGCGTTGTACTTGTTCCAGCCGACGTATTCGTCATGTTCCTCGTCGAACGACCCCATCGACGACGCCCTGGCCGGATTCCACGGCACCAGCGGCGCAGCTGGTGCGATGAAGACGGCCGACGTCACTCGCTCCGGATGTTCGGCTGCCATCAGCAGCGCCCAGCGCGACCCTGCAGAGAGCGATACCAGCGCCGCCGATTGCGTGTCGGTGTCATCCATGACCGCCAGGCAGTCGGCCGCGAACTCTTCTTCGGCATAGGCCTTGCGCTCGAGGGGGCGGTCGGAAAGCCCACAGCCGCGGCCATCCATCACCAGCACGCGACAATGCCGCGCCAAGTAGGGGACCTGGGCCTTCCAGTGCCGCGAGTGAATGATCGACCACGTCGGCAGCAGGAACACGGTCGGCTCGCCTTCGCCGTAGAGCTCCCAGTAGAGCCGCACCCCGCCGCGAACCGTGTAGCCCGTCCGGTCCGGATTCCTGGCTCTCATTCCTTCCTCCTGCTCATTCTCTACGTGCAGCGATCGAGAGGCGGGCACGGCGCCCGCCTCCCACCTTCAACGACGCTACGGACGCGCCTCGTAAACCAGGTTGAACGGCGTCTCGGCGACCCTGCGGAACCGGGTGAAACCGCCCGCGGTCGCGACGTCGCGGATGCGGGCTTCGCCGGCTTGGGCGCCGAGGGCCAGGCCGACATCCTGGGAAAGCGAGTTCGGCGTGCACAGGAACGTGGAGAACGCGTAGTACGCACGTCCTACGGGGTTGAGGTTCTGCTCGACGCGGTCGCCCGCGATCGGCTCGACGATGAGCCACGTCCCATCGGGAGCCAGCGCCTGCCGCACGTGACGGGCGGCGCCGACGGGGTCTCCCATGTCGTGAAGGCAGTCGAACATCGAGATCAGGTCGTATCCGCTCCCCGGAAACGCGGAGGCTGGTGCCACCTCGAACTTGGCGCGATCCTGGAGGCCGGCCTCCTTTGCCTTGGCTCGAGCAAGCTCGATCGATTCCGGGTGATAGTCGAAGCCCGTGAACTTCGACCGCGGGTATGCCTGGGCCATCAGCCTGGTCGACGCTCCAAGCCCACAGCCCACGTCCGCCACCTTCGCCCCAACGCCGAGCTTGCCTTCCACTCCGTCGAGCGCGGGCAGCCACGACGACACGAGGTTTGCGTTGTAGCCCGGCCGGAAGAACCGCTCGCAGCCGGTCGACACGCCGATATCGTGCTGATGCCACCCAAAGCCCGCGCCGGTCCGAAAGGCTGACTCGATCTGCGCGCCTGACTTCAGGGTGGCGGTCGCGAGCTCGAAAGCGCCGCAGACGAAAGCCGGGCTCTCCTCGTTCGCCAGTGCCATCGCCTGCTCGGGCGGCAGGAGGTAGCGCTGCGTCTCCGGGTTGTACTCGACGAATCCGCCGGCCGCCTGGGCGTTGAGCCATTCTCGGACGTATCGCTCCGCCGTCCCTGTCTTCTCGGCCAGCTCAGCAGCGGTGATGGGGCCACTTGCCGCCATCGCCTTGTAAAGGCCGAGCCGATCGCCGATGACGATCAGGCCCGCATTTACGGTCGCGCCAAGCTCGCCGACCACCTGGCCCATGAATGCGTTGAGCTTGTCCATGTTGATCGCCGGTGTCTGTACTGCCATTTGACCTCCCTCCGAGAATGAGATGCTCAGACCGTAGGAGTGGCTGGGGAGGGGTCGCATCAGGGGCCCCACCTAGTTGTTCCGCGCTGGACGGTGGAGACTATGGCCGTGCTCCTGGGCCGGGATGCGGAGCTGCTGGCCATCGACCAGGCCCTCGCCTCGGCGAGGCTGGGTAAGAGCTCCCGCCTGCTGATTCGCGGGGAGCCTGGAATCGGCAAGACGGCCCTTCTCGAATACGCCGCCGAAAAGGCGGCCTCGATGCGGGTTCTGGCCGCCCGAGGTGTGGAGTTCGAGGCCGACGTGCCCTTTGCCGGCCTACACGAGCTCGTTCATCCAACCCTGGCCCTGCTCGACCGATTGCCTCCGATCCACGCCGCGGCGTTGCGATCGTCGCTGGGTCTTGGAGCGCGCATCGAGGCGGACAGGTTGATCATCGGCGCCGCCGCGCTCGGTCTCATCTCCGCCTACGCGGAGGACGCCCCTCTCCTTATTACTCTGGACGATGCGCAGTGGCTGGATCGCGCGTCGGCCGAAGCCATCGCCTTCGCCGCGCGCCGGCTCTTCGCCGATCCGGTCGCGATCGTCATTGCGGTCCGTGACGGAGAGGAGTCTCCCTTTTTCGGTGCCGGCCTTCCCGAGTTGAGGCTGCGCGGTCTCGATCCGGCCTCGGCGACGAAGCTTTTGGAGCGTGGCGCCGCCGACCGGGTATCGGCGGACATCGCGCGCTGGATGCTCGAGGCGACCGGCGGAAATCCGCTCGCGCTTCTGGAGCTCGGACACGAAGCACCTCGGATGTCGCCTTCGCCCCGGGACAACTTGCCCGTTGCGACCAGCGTCGAGCGGGCGTACCTGCGCAGGGCGAGCGGGCTGGCGGAGGGGGCAAGGCGCGTGCTGCTCCTGATGGCCGCTTCGGGAACCCCGGAGCTGGGTCTGGTCCAGCGCGCCGCTCGGGCGCTGGAGCTCGAGCCGGCCGATGTGGAGCAGGCGGAGGGTGCGAAGGGACTCGTGATCGAACGCGCGGACCGCGTCGAGTTCGTCCATCCGCTGGCGCGAGCTGCGATCTATCACTCCGCCGCACCGGCCGATCGCCGCGCCGCTCACAAGGCGCTCGCGAGCGTCATGACCGCTCCCGATGACGCCGATCGACGCGCGTGGCACCTCGCGGCGGCTGCGAGCGGGTGGGACGCGGACGCCGCGACCGCACTCGAAGCTGCGGCCCGACGAGCTCGCGAGAGCTCGGGCTACGCCGCCGCCGCGGGCGCGTGGGCGGAATCGGCGCGGCTCACGGAGCCGCTCGAGCTGCGCGCCGCGAGACTCTTCAACGCGGCCGACAACGCCTGGCTCGCTGGACAGGTGGAGGACGCCCTCGCGATGCTCGCCGCAGCGCGTGGCCATGCGCAAGACCTTGAGCTCCGCGTGGACATCGACAGCCTCAGCGGCCACATCGCCATGCGGCGCGGTTCGGTGGCCGACGGTTATCGGATGTTGGTCGGCGCCGCCGGCGCGATCGAGCCCATCGACCGGTTGAAGGCGATTCGCATCCTCGCCGATGCGGTGGTGTCGACCTTCGGCGCCGGCCAGCCATCCGACATGCTTGCCGACGCGCGCCATGCCGTCGGCATGTTGCGCCCGGACGATCCGCCGGAGTTCGCGATCTTCGCCCATGTCGCGTACGGCAGCTTGGTCGTCCTCGCTGGGCAGGGCTCCGATGGTCCGAGACACTTCCACGAGAGCGTGGAGCTGTTCAAGGCGCTCCCAGATGACAGCGCCGACCCTTTGTTGCTGATCTGCGAGTGCTTCGTGGGCTTGTTCCTCCGCGAGGCTGAAGCGGGGCGCGACCTCCTGGATCGGGCCCTTCAGCAGGCGCGGGAGCACGCGCCGACCGCCGCCCTACCCTCGCTGCTGTTCATGCTCGGCCGCGACGCCGCCGCCACCGATCGCTGGCCGCTCGCACGCGCGAACTACGAGGAGGGCGCGCGCGTGGCCCGTGAGACCACGCAGTTCCCAAGGCTTGCCGGCTTGACCGCGGGGCTGGCCTGGCTTGACGCGCTCGAGGGTAGGGTCGATGAGAGCCGAGCTCACGCCGCGGAAGCCCTCGAGCTCTCCGACCGGTACGGAACGGGACTCTACAAAGCGTGGTGCCTGATCGCTCTCGGCCAGCTCGAGCTGGGCTTGGGGCGTCCGGATGAAGCGCTCCGCCACTTTCAGGCGTGCGAGTCCTGGTTGGCCGAGGTGTCGATCAACGACCCGGACCTCTCTCCAGCACCCGACGTTGTCGACGCGCTGGTTCGGCTCGGACGACTCGCCGAAGCACGCGAGGTGGCCGCCAGGTATCGACCCGCCGCCGAGGCAAAGGGCCAGCCGTTTGCGCTGGCGCGGGCCGCCAGGGCGAGGGCCCTGGTCGCGGCCGATGACAGCTACGTCGAGGAGTACGAGACAGCGCTCCGCTACCACCGCGACACACCGGACGTATTCGAGCGAGCGCGAACGCAGCTCTACTACGGTGAGCGGCTGAGACGATCCCGGCGCCGCGTCGACGCGCGCCGGCATTTGCGCGATGCCCTGAAAGCATTCGACCAATTGGGCGCGGCGCCGTGGGCCGAGCGGGCGATGCAGGAGCTGCGTGCGAGTGGCGAGACTGCTCGCGTCCGTGACGACAGCTCTCGGCAGCAGCTGACGCCGCAGGAGCTACAGGTCGCGCTCACGCTCGCCGAAGGCGCCACCACGCGCGAAGCGGCGGCCAGGCTTTTCCTGAGCCCGAAGACGGTCGAGTATCACCTGCGCCACGTCTACGACAAGCTGGAGATCCGCTCGCGAGAGGAGCTCAAAACCGCCCTCAGGACCGAATCACGCCCGACTCCTTCGAGGCACGCGCTGATGTTCACCGACCTGGCAGGCTCGACTCCCCTGGTAGAGGCCATCGGCGATGCGGCTTGGCACGACCTCAGCAAATGGATGGACGGCGAGATGAGACACTGCTTCGCCGAACACCAAGGCCGCGAGGTCGACCACGCGGGCGATGGATTCTTTGTCGTGTTCGAATCTGCAGCCGACGCGATCGAATGCGCGAGATCGATCCAGCGCCGGCTGTCGACCCACCGCAGGCTGCATGGCTACGCGCCGCAGGTCCGGATTGGGATCCATGTGGGGGAGGTGCAGGCCGCGGACTCGACGGTCCGAGGCGCGGCGGTGAACCGGACGGCGCGCCTGTGCGCGGCGGCCCCCGCGGACGGAATCATCGCCTCACGCGAAGCCCTCGAAGCGAGTGGCCGGCAGGTCAATGGCCTGAAGAGCTACGTCCTGAAGGGAATCAAGGAGCCCGTGGAAGCGGCCGAAATCAACTGGGAGGACTAGCAGACGGCCAGGACGAACACCTCGCCTCGGCCGAAGTGTTCGACTCCGAGTGGCCAAGATAATCCCTCACGAAGCCCCGGTTCGCACACCGAGCAGGCGCAGCCAGCGCCGATACGCGATTGCCGTCCGGTCGCTGCGGAGATGCAGCTCCGCCTGCAGGTCCAAAGGCAGCAGCTCGGGCCGCTGCGACTCGAGGATCGGCCTGTCCTGGGCGAAGATGCGGTCCTGGAACTCGACCATCTCCGACTCCGGCTCGTAGTTCATCGCCATCCACATCCACGCCGTCGAGTCGACAGCATCGTGAGGCGTCACCGACAGCAGCATCCCGAAAGAATGCTCGCCGTGCTTGATGAATGACGCGGATAGCGGACGGTGCACGCGATACGTGTACGTGACGGTCGAGCCCTGCCCGGTTGCGTACGGGTCCGGCTGGTAGACCTTCACTCCCGTCGCGAGCACGCCGTCCGCGTTGACCACCGCCTCGTAATCCTCGATCTCCGGACGGCTCCGGTCGCCAAGGATCCCTTCGTGCACGAACGGGAAATGCCCCACGTCGAGGAAGTTCTCGATCACCCGCGGGCCGCTTGCCCGGACCCGGTACGGCCCGGCCATCAGCACCTGGTGCGCCGGATCCTCCATCAGCTCGAAGCGCGGAATCTCGGACCGTCCGCTGCCCAGCGTCACCCACACGGCGCCGTGCGCCTCGCGCGCCTGAAACGTCGTCACGCATGCCTTTGCCGGCGGTGCCTGCTCGGGATGCGCCGGCATCAGCACGCATCGACCGTCCGTGCCGTACGTCCAACCGTGATAGGGACACTCGAGCCGCGACCCGTCGACGACGCGGCCGAGGGAAAGTCGCGTGCCTCGATGCACGCACAGGTCGCGCCAGGCATATACGTCACGAGGCGATCGCCACACGACGACGTCCTCCCCGAGGAGCCGGACCGCGATCGGCCCACCGCCGGCGAGGTCGGTCGCGCGCGCAACCGGATGCTCTCAATGAGGACCGGGTCGTCGATCATCCGGTCCTAGGAACTGGCTCGGTCGAGCACCGCCACCAGGTTGCGGGCTGAAACAAGTCCGACAGGCTTGCCGTCGTCATCGACGACTGGTAGGTGGCGGATGCCCAGACGCATCATCTTCAGCGCCACGACGCTCACGTCCTCCTCGCCGTTCACGGTCGCCGGGTTCGGGGTCATGATCACCTCCGCGGTCGCCTGCGTGGGGTTCACGCCTTCGGCAATCGCCCGCACCAGATCGCGCTCGGTGATGATGCCGACCAGCCTGCCGCCATCCATCACCGCGGCCGAGTCGGAGTCTTCGAGGCGCATCGCGCGCGCAACGTCGGCAAGGCGCGTTTGCGGAGTGACGGAGAGCAGGCGGCCCGGCGGGAGATCGCTGACTTTCACCTTTTACTCCACCTCGTAAGTGATTGGCACCATGCGCTGCGAGCTCTTGGGCGGGCGGCTGTAGCTGCGGTTCTGCCGTGCAGGCAGCTTGATCTCCTCGTGCGCGACCTCTTCGTATGGAATCTGCGAAAGGAAATGACTGATGAGATTCAGGTGCGCCGCGCGCTTGTTGTCTGTCTCCACGACGTACCACGGCGCTTCCTTGATGTCGGTGTACGAAAACATCTGGTCCTTGGCCTCGGAGTAATCGACCCAGCGGGCTCGCGCCTGAAGGTCCATCGGGCTCAGCTTCCACCGCTTGCTCGGGTCGTTGATTCGCGCCAGGAACCGGCGCTCCTGTTCCGCGTCGCTCACGGACAACCAGTACTTCACGAGAACGATCCCGGCGCGGACCAGCATCCGCTCGAACTGCGGAGTCGCGCGCATGAACTCGTCGTATTCCTCGTCGGTGCAGAAGCCCATCACCCGCTCGACGCCGGCCCGGTTGTACCAGCTCCGGTCGAAAAAGACGATCTCACCGGCCGCGGGGAGGTGCGCGATGTAGCGCTGGAAATACCACTGGGTTCGTTCTCTCTCGGTCGGGGCCGGAAGCGCCACCACCCTGGCGAATCGAGGGTTGAGCAGGGCGGTCATGCGCTTGATCACGCCACCCTTGCCGGCCGTGTCGCGCCCTTCGAACAGCGCGACGACGCGAAGGCCGCGCTGCCTGACCCACTCTTCCAGCTGCAGAAGCTCGACCTGCAGCCGGCGAAGCTCCTTGTCGTAGTCCTTTCGGGAGAGCACGCCCTGCTTGGCCCCGTTTTTGGCCCACTGGCCGTCCTTCTTCTTGCGCTTCTTTTCCTTCTTGGCGATCGCCATCCCGATCTCCTATGGCTTCGTGGCCGGGAATCGGGTCAACTGTAGTTCAGGTCAGGGTCGGGTGGCCGCGCCCGTCCCGAGAGTTAGACCGGGTGGGCGATCGGTCCGTTGACGACCCAGTTGGAGGGGTCGAGCATCACCTCGTCGTCGCAGCACCAGGCCCAGTCCTCGCCCGGCTCGAACGACCTGATGATCGGGTGCTTCGAGGCGTGGTAGTGCTTCGTCGCGTGCTTGCTCGGCGAGCTGTCGCAGCAGCCGACGTGGCCGCACGTCATGCACAGCCGGAGATGGACCCAGCGACCGCCGGTGCGCAGGCAGTCCTCGCAGCCTTCGGCGGACGGCGTGACCTCGCGGATCTCGTCCAGGTGGGTGCAAGCAGCCATGACCCCAGCGTACGCGCGTCTTTTGCTTAAGTTGGACTCAGCCCCGGGCCCGCCGTGGCTAAATGGTGCCCCGTGCCGAAGCTGCTAGCCCGAACCGTCGTCCTGACCGCGCTGCTACTGGCGGCCGCCGCCTGCGGCTATGACACGAGCGCCTCCTTCAACGCGGACGGGTCGGTCAACGTCGGGCTCAAGTTCCTGTTCCCCAAATCGCTCATGCAGAGCAGCAGCGGGGCGACGATTGGGGGTCTGAGCCCAAGCGACATCGCCGCCGCGAACAAGTCCCTTCAGGCAAAGTACCCGGGCGCCAAGATCAGCCTCGTCAACGAGGGTGACGAGTCGGGCGCGCTGGTCACGATCCCTTTCAAGACGGAAAAGGACGCGTTCGCGTTCCTGACCCAGCCCTCGAAGCTCAGCCCCTCCGCCGCCACCTCCGGGGCGAGCCCGACGCTCAACCTCTCCAATACCGGAGGGCTCTTCAGCGCGGCGACCCACACCACCTCGGGCGCGAATGACACCTACACCTTCAAGACGAGCCCGACGCCGCTGCCGTCGCCGTCACCCGGCTCGCAGCAGGTCATCACCGATGACGAGGTGGCGTCGATCTTCGTCATCACCTTCACCCTGACGCTGCCGCACGTGATCACCTCTGCGCCCGGCGCGCTCTTCACCCTCGACCGCAAGACGGCGATCTGGAAGCTCTCCTGGACGAAGCCCCAGACGCTTACCGCGACGACCGGACCGGATGTTGCGCTCGCCGGCTTCACCGGCGGCACGACCGCACCTGACTACCGCCTGGTGATTGCGGTCGGATTCACCGCCCTCGCGGTTGGATTCCTGGTCGGAATGTTCGCCTTCTGGCGCACCCAGCGCCGCCCGGTGCTGGCGAACGCCACCGCCCCGATGCCGATGCAGATGCAGGTCCCGCCAACCGCCGCGCCCATGGCACCGGCGCCGCCGCCCATACCGGACCAACCGGTAGCGTGGCCGAGCCCACCGACGGACCTGCCTCCCCCACACATCACATAAGCAATCCTCCTCCCGACCGTGTGGGGAGGTGGCCCGAAGCGTCGGAGGGGGCCTTGCCACGACCTCCGTCCGGTGTTACCTTGCGGGCGGCTCAAGCTGGCGGACTCCTAGGGAGGGGTGACCGTGGTCCGCGCCAGGCCCGCAGTTAGGTTCATGACGGCCCTGGGGGGTGCGACTTTTCTGGGCCTGTCGAGCGCCGTGCTCGCGTCGGCCGACATCAACGGCGGCTGCCACGCGCAGGCGGTCGGATCCCGATCCGGAAGCGTCGACCTGACCAACGCCTCCGCCCTCCACCTGGACCAGGACGAAGTCCTTGCGATCCACGGGTCCGCGCCCCAGGACCAGACATCGGTTCAGGTCACGGTCTACCTGTTCGGGTTCGGCATCCCGCTTCCCCAGGTCGGCGGCTTCAAGGAGCAGTACGACGGCCAGAACGGCATCAAGGTCTCCGACTACAGCCGCTACGCGAGGGTGCTGGTCATGTCGGCTACCACCAATACGTGCACCGGAACTCTTCTCGTCGCGGTGGACAACCAGAGCCCGGTCCGCAACGCCGCCGGGGCCACCGGCGCGATCCTGGGCCTCCTCGGCCTGCTCGGCATCTGGAAGGCGGCGCGCGGCAAGGGCCGCATCGGCAGCCGGATTGCGGGTGGCCTCTCCGGGCTGATCGGCGGCGCGGGCATCAGCCTGTTGCTGCAGCAGATGCTGTGGATCGATCCGCGAAACATTGCCGGGCTGGCCCCGCCAATCGCGGGCCTCGTCCTCGGGGTCATCCTGGCCGGTGCCATCCGCCGAGCGCCCAAGCCCGCGCAGCTTGAGGAACAACCGATAGCCGATCAGCCGCCCGAGGTCACTCCCGCGCCGCCGGAGCCAATGGAGTCGCCGGCGTGAGACGCACATGGCGCCGCGTCGGCGTCGGGACCATCGCGGTCCTGTTCATCGGCTACGCCGGACTGGTCGCGGTTTCAGTCATCGCGCTCGTCGTCGCGAGCGCGAATCTCACGGTCTTCCTCGGTCAGGTCCACGTCCAGCGGACCGGCAGCGCGGCGACCGGCCTGGCGCACAGCGGGGATCAGCTTCAGTCCGGCGACGTCGTGAAGACGGCCCATGACACGAAAGCCGCGGTCGGCTATCCGGACGGGTCGATCACCCGCCTCGACTCGGACTCGACGTTGCAGGTCAAGTCCATCAAGGGGTCGAACGGGGTCTGGAACTATCAGCTGCTGCAGTCGAACGGCAAGGTGTGGAGCAGGGTCGCCGCTCTTTCTCGTGGATCGAGCTTCGAGATCGACGGGCCGAACAGCACGACGGTCGAGGTTCGCGGCACGGAGTTCGAGGTCATCGTCGACTCGACGGGCGGACCGACCGTCACGCGGGTGAACAGCTGGCGCGGCGCGGTGACCGTGGCGGCGCAGGGCAGCACCGTGACGCTGACCGGCGGGCAGTCGAGCACCGTCCGGGCCGGCGCCGGCCCAACCTCTCCCGCGCCGATACCGGCATCAGACCGGAGCGACAGCTTCACGATCTTCAACGTCGCGGTCGATTCGGCCCAGGGCGCGGTCATGAGTGTCTCTGGCGGCTCGTTGGCGTCCGGCCAGCCGACGGGCGCGCAAAGCGCTGGAATTGCAGACGGCACGACGGACCTCGAGATCACCCTCGACTGGCCGGCTTCGAAGTTCGCGCTCTCAGCGATCTCGCCGACCGGGTCGACCCAAAGCCTCACGTCGGATCAGCCCCCGATCACGATCGTCGTCCCACAGGCGTCGAAGGGTCAGTGGGATTACGCGGTGGGAGCCCTCGATGCCAAATCGCCGCAACCGTACTGGGTGGTCGTCTCGTGGCGGCCGCGCCCCGACGAGGCGTTCGCCACGAGCGCCTTCAAGTATTGGGTCGAGTCGCACGACGCCGCCCGGGGCCCGCAGTCATCGTCCGACCTGGTGAGCGATGAGACAGGTGCGCAGCAGGCCATGGACGAGGCGGGCCTGAAGATCGTCGCCACGCCAGGCGCCGCCGCGAAATTTGTGTACACGAGCGGCGAGTTCACCGTGGATCGAGGTGAGCAGATTTATGTCTCGGTGCCGGGCCAGCCCGCCAACTTCCTGGCGCTTGCAACGGTCACGTACCACGAGAATACGTTCACGCAACCAGGCAAGCTGCTTGTGCTCTTCAGCAGGTCGCCCGGCATCGCCTGGAATGCCGCAACTGCGGCGCAGCTCGACACCGGTGCGACGTTGCCCGCGCTCGCCATAAGCGGTGATGGCTACCTTGAACCAGTTCCGGCCTCGGAAAGCGGCCGCTACATCGTCGGGATCGATGAGCTTGGCCAGGCCCTTGCGGCCGACGTGGGCGCAGGGGTTGCGGGCCGTGCGCGCGATCCGCGCTTCGCAAACGATCCTTCGCTCGAAGCCGTCGTCAAGTCACAGCGCGGCGTGCAGCAGTTGTACAGGGGAACGTTCAACTGGACGATTGCCGGGCAGTACTCCCCAGCGTTCGAGTACCCGTCATACGCCTACCGTCTCGCCGACGGCGGAATGCTCGAGATGACCGCGTACAAGGCGGTGTACACGACGATCGCAGACCAGGGCCGGTGCGTCGAGCAGCCAAGCCAGTACTACAACGATCCGACAGTTGGTCAGACGGAGAACATTGTTTTCGGACCCGCGCGGGGCCTATATGGCACGGTCACCCAAACGGTGCTGGTGACGGTGGCTGTCGTCGTCCCGCCAAAAGACTCCGGTCAGACCGTTCAGGTCATCGGCTCACGAGGGCAAGTTGTGGCTTGGTCCACGACCCCATGCACCGGGAGCGGCTCGCCCGGACCCGACACGGGCGGCACGCTTTATTTCTGAGGGGCAAAGCGAGAACGACAGCCCTTCCCGCGTTACTCGGGAGAGAGATGGCAAAGGTCGAACGCTACGGTCCGGGTCAAGATGCCGCCAACCTCGTGCCCGGCGACTTCATCCTGGCCCACCGCCACCACCTCATCGCGGCGCTGATCAGCCACGCCGAGAAGCGGCGCTTCACGGGACCCGACGCGCCCTTCGCGCACTGGAGCCACGCGGCGCTGCTGGTCGACAGCGACGGCACGCTGGTCGAAGCGGAACTGACCGGAGTGAGGAGCAGCCCACTCGCCAAGTACCGCGATGACGAGTACCACCTGGTGCGTCTGGGCGAGGAGTTCCGTCTGGAGGCCCGGCAGCGCGCCGTCACTTACATCCTCGCGCAGGTGGGCCAGGCATTCGGCTACCTGGACATGGCGGGCGCAGGCCTGCATCTCCTGTTCGGATGGCCGCTTCGCTGGGTGCGCCGCAACCACGAGATCTGCTCCAGCCTCGTCGTGAAGGCGCTGCAGCAGGGCGGGCTGGCGGCCGATCTCGACCCGGCCCTCGCGCTGCCGGCCGACCTCGCGAAGGAGTTCGACGTCCGGCCCTGACCTATATTCAGTCGCAGGTCACATGAGCCAGGAAACCCGGACCCCCGACGGCGCTGCTACTCGAGACGAGCCAGCCCGGCGTCTTCGCTGTCGGCGACGTCCGGCACGGCTCGATCAAGCGCGTCGCGACCGCGGTGGGGGAGGGCGCGACGGCGGTTCGCCTGGTCCACGAGCGCCTGGCCCTGCCACACTAGTTCGGGAGGGGGATAATCAGCGCGTAAAGCGACCTTTGTGGGGGAGGGTTTGACCATGATCGGTAGGCCTGGCGCGCTCTTTGCGTTTGGGATCGTCCTCGCTCTCGGAGCCGCCGCTTGCGGTACGAGCTCCAACACCTCGACCAGCGGCTCCGGCATCACCTTCGCCGCGCCGGTGTCCCAGACCGGGGCGTTCGGTCAGGCCGAGGGCCTGTACACGCTGCAGGGCTACAAGTTCTGCGTCCAGACGCTGAACGCCAAGGGCGGGATCCAGTACGGCGGCCAGTCCCACCAGGTCACCCTCGTGACGCAGGACGACCAGAGTGTCTCCGCCACGTCGGCGCAGATCGTCGACCAGTACAACGACAAGAGCTACAAGCTCATCCTCAGCCCCTACGGCTCGCCCGCGACTACCGCGGTCGCGCCGGTGGTCGAGCGCAATGGCCAGGTCATGGTCGACAGCAACGGAGCCGACACCGCGATCTTCACGCACGGCTACAAGAACACGTTCGCTGTTCTGGCGCCGAGCAGCACCTACGTCACGACCATCATCGACACCCTCGCGGCGCTGAATCCCGCCCCCAAGACCGTCGCGATCATCGCCGCCAACGACGGTTTCAGCCAGCACGCGGCCGAGAAGGGCGTGAGCGAGGCGCAGGCAAAGGGCATGACCGTGGTTCCGTCAGCCACCGCCTACACGTCCTCGACGAAGGTCAACGCCAACGTCACCGACGTCTCGAGCGCGCTCATCGCCATCAAGGGCACGAACCCGGACGTGATCATCATCTCGGCGCACCTCAACGAGGCGGTGGCCGCGATCAAGCAGGCGTCGGAGCTGGGGGTGAAGCCCAAGTACGGCTTCGCCGCCACGGTGGCGCCTCCGACGCCGGCCTTCATCTCAGCCCTCGGCACGAAATCCGAAGGCGTGATCGGCAGCACTCAGTGGGTGCCCGAGCTCTCCACCTCGGACAGCCTCTTCGGCACCGCGAAGCAGTTCCTCAGCAATTTCACGAACACGTACGGCTGGTCCCCCAACCAGTACCCGTACCAGGCGGCCGACGCCGCCGCCGCGTGCGAGGCTCTTGCCCTGGCCATCCAGAAGGCCGGATCGGCGGATCCCGCGGCGGTGCGCACGGCGCTGGCCGGCCTGAGCGTCGACACGTTCTACGGCCACATCCAGTTCGACTCCACCGGCATGAACACGACCAAGCCGATGTACGCGATCCAGATCCAGAAGTCGGCTTTCGTGACCATCTACCCGAGCAACCTGTCCTCAACGCCCGCGAACTGGCCTGCCATCGCTGCATGACCCAGTTCGCGCAGGCCGCCGCCTACGGCGTCGTGCAGGGCGGCCTGTTGGCGCTGGTCGCCGTCGGTTTCTCGCTCGTCTGGGGGATCATGAACGTGATCAACCTCAGCCACGGCGCGTTCGCCGTGACGGGCGCGTACGTGGCCTGGCTGCTGAATCAGCACTTCGGTCTTGACCCGTTCCTCGCGATTCCGATCGTCGCCGTCGCGATGTTCGGCTTCGGCTACGTCATCCAGCGGGGCCTGATCAACCTCGTCGTCAACGCGCCGATCTTCCTCACGCTGCTCCTGACCTTCGGCCTGAGCCTCGTCATCCTCAACATCCTGCAGCTGTTGTTCACGGCCGACGACAGGACCATCGACACGAGCTACGCGTCGCAGAGCTTCGTCATCGGCACGGTGAACGTTCCGTACGGCCGCCTGGCCGCGTTCTTCCTGGCCGTCATCATCACGTTCGCGCTGGCCGCGTTGATGACGCGCACCCGGCTCGGACATGCGATCGGCGCCACCGGCATGGACCGCGGCGCGGCCCGGCTGATGGGCATACGCGCGCGACATATCTATGCGGTGACGTTCGGCATCGCGGCCGCGCTGGCGGGGGTCGCCGGCACGATGATCGCCACCGTCGGCTCCTTCAATCCGACGACCACGCCGGGCCAGCTGACGCTCGACGCGTTCGTGATCTCGGTGTTGGGCGGCCTCGGCAACATGTACGGCGCGCTCGCGGGCGGCCTCGTGCTCGGAATCGCGGAGTCGATCGGCGGCCTGCTCCTGACCGGGACGTGGGTCAACGCGATCGCCATGGCGGTGCTGATTGCGACCTTGATCATCAGGCCCTCAGGCCTCATCGGCAAGGCCCAGTACGGCGGGCGAGTGGAGGTGTGAAAGTCCCCACGAACTCAGAGGCTTCGCCGTGAGTTCGCGGGGACCCCAGAGCGTAAGCTCGTCGACCGACGCGCTGGCGGCGATCCTTCAGGGACGACAGCGCACCGGCCGAGAGGTCGTGGTCGATTGGGTCCGTTCGCGGACGCTCGCCAATTCTTGGCCGGCGCTCGCCGGCGTTGCGGTAATCGCGCTGCTGCTCGGCCTCCAGCAGCTCATCGAGCCGGGGACGATGCGCCTTTTGTCCGCCGTCTTCATGTTCGTCGCCCTGGCCCAGGCCTGGAACATCATCGGCGGCTACACGGGCTACGCCAGCTTCGGACAGGTGGTGTTCTTCGGCCTTGGCGCGTACGTGACCGCGGTGCTGATGAACAACTACCACGTCTCGTTCTGGGTCGCCATGCCGGCGGCGATCCTCGGCGGGGTGCTGTTCGCCGTCCTCATCGGCGTGCCTCTGCTGCGCCTGCGCGGCCACTACTTCGCCATCGCGACGCTGGGCGCGGCCGAAGGCGCGCGCGAGGTCATCAACAACATGACGCCCGTGACCGGGGGCGGTCTGGGGATCACGATCCCGACCTTCGGCGACCAGGCGCCCACCGCGTATTTCGGCAAGCCGGGCTTCTACGTCGCGTTCCTGGTCCTCGCCGCGGCCTCGGTTGCGATCTCCACGCTTCTGGCCCGCAGCCGCTTCGGGTACGCGATGGTCGCCGTGCACGAGGACGAGGCCGCCGCGTCCGCCGTCGGCATCAACACCACGGTGGTGAAGGTCGTGGCGTTTGGAGTCTCGGGCGCGATCGTCGCCTGCGCCGGCGCCTTCTACGCCTTTCAGCAGATCGAGTTCTATCCCACCGATGTCTTCGACCCGAGCTTCACGGTCCTGATGGTGATCATGGTGGTCATCGGCGGCAGCGGATCTGTCGTCGGACCGCTCGTCGGCGCGGTCGGGCTCGAGCTCCTGTCGCAGTTCCTGCGCGTCAACCTCGGCACGTACAACCAATTGATCTTCGGCGCGATCATCGTCGTGGTCGTCGTCTTCTTCCCCCAGGGGGTCGTCAACTTCTTCCGCGACGCGTGGATGGCGCGCCGTTTCTCGCTCCTCGACAACATCAGGCGGTACCGGCTGTGATCGCTGAGCCGCAGACGGTGAGCGACCCGATCCTCGAAGTCCGCAATCTGTCGAAGCGGTTCGGCGGGCTCTGGGCGTTGCGCGACGTCAGCTTCTCGGTGTCCGAGGGCCAGATCGTCGGCGTCATCGGGCAGAACGGCGCGGGCAAGACGACCCTGATCAACGTCATCACCGGCCACCTCCGGCCGACGAGCGGACAGGTTCTCATCGGCGGACAGGACGTCACCGGGCAGCACCCGTGGGTCATCGCCCACGACCGGGTGGCCCGCACGTTCCAGATCGTCAAGCCCTTTCGCGGCGTGACCGTGCGCGAGAACGTGGCCATCGGAGCGATGCACGGCAACGCCCACGACAGGACCGTGCGCGACGCCCTGGCCACGGCCGATGAGCTGCTCGCGCTGGTCGGGATCGAGAAACACGCACATGACGCGCCGAGCCAGCTGAGCGTCGCGGATGCGCGCCGCCTCGAGCTGGCCAAGGCACTCGCAAGCCGTCCGAAGCTGTTGTTCCTCGACGAGGTGATGGCCGGGCTCCGGTCGCAAGAGATCGCGACCGCCGTGGAGCTGATCCACCGGCTGCGCGACAGCGGCATCACCATCGTCGCGGTCGAGCACGTCATGAAGGCGATCGTCTCGATCAGCGACCTGATCCTGGTGCTGCACCACGGCTCGACGCTGGCCATGGGGCCGCCCGCGGAGATTCTGTCGGACGAGCGCGTGATCGAGGTCTACCTCGGCCACCGCTACCGGAAGACAAGCTGACGTGAGCCTGCTCGAGATTCGCAGCCTCAACGCCGGCTACGGCCGCGTGCAGATCCTGTGGGACGTGAGCCTTGCGGTCGAAGCCGAGCAGGTCGTGGCGCTGGTCGGCGCCAACGGTGCGGGTAAGACGACGCTGCTGAGGGCGATCTCGGGCATGATCCCGTCGAGGTCGGGCTCGATCACGTTCCGAGGCCGCGAGATCGCCGGCGCGCCCATCGAGAACATCGTCGACCTCGGCATCGCCCACGTGCCGGAGGGGCGCCGCCTGTTCTCGGGCCTGACCGTGCGCGAAAACCTGCTCTTGGGAGGGTGGCGTAGCAAGAACGGGGACATCTCGCGTGTCGTCGAGCTGTTCCCGATCCTGGGCAGCCGCCTGAACCAGATCGCCTCGACGCTGTCGGGAGGCGAGCAGCAGATGTGCGCGATCGCACGCGGCCTGATGAGCCGGCCGGATCTTCTGTTGATCGACGAGCTTTCTCTGGGCCTCGCGCCGAAGACGGTGGACGAGATCGTCGCCCGGCTGCCGGACATATCCCGGTCCGGGACAGCGGTCCTGCTGGTCGAGCAGGACATCGACACCGCGCTGACCGTCTCGACGCAGGCGTTTGTCCTGGAGACGGGCCGGATCACCCGATCCGGCCCCTCGGCGCAGCTGCTGGCCGACCCGACGATCCAGCAGGCGTACCTGGGCCTGGCGCCCGGTTAAGTCTCCGGATTTTCTCCACTTGACAACTGGGCGGTTCTTAGCTCTACTGCGCGTGTCGTAAGCGGGGCGGCCAGGGCAAGAGTGGAGGGGTCTTGGGGCAGCAGAACGGTCAGCCGACCGCGGCCGATCTGGCGAAACAAAAGCTGCAGGAGCAGGTGCAGCACGCCTTCGCCCTTGGGTGGCACATGGCCGAGCTCTATCACTTCGAAAAGGTGGGCTCCTACGGTGTGCCTCCGGGCAGGCCGCCGAAGCCCCGCGCGAAGCGACCTCACAAGCTGGCGCCTGCGGAGGTCCCTGGCGAAGACCAGCCGTCGAGGCTGGCTATGATCGAAGCAGCGACGAGAGCCATGCTCGACGACTCGCTTCCGGGGCTTGGGAGCCTCAAGGCCGAGGAGCGCCGATCGCTGCTGATAAATCAAGTCAAGCATGACATCGACCTGGTGTGGGTCCAGACGGACCCTCCCCTCGCCGCGGAGCTCAAAGTTCAGGTCGACGCCGCGGCGGCGAAGGACGCGTTCGGGTTCGGCTTGGACATAGAGGCGATTCATAAGATCCTGCTGGAGGGTCTCACCGTCTCCGAGTTCCGGATCGGAAAGAGCTACGGCCTGGGTCGAGCCCTCGCGGAGACGGTGCTCATCCCGTGCGCCGTCGCTACGAGCCGGGGCGTGGAGGGACTCTCGTCTGACCGCGACAAGGGCATCGCTGTGAAGACCGCGCTGCTAGGCATGTTCGAGGGCGATCGGGTCTTTACCATCCAGGGCTGGCTCCTCGACCTGCGCGACTGGTTTGACGGCCATGCGGCCGACGCGGTCTCCACGACCCTGGGTGGATGGGGGTTCTGGATGTTCCGGCCGACGATGGACGATCCCAACATCCCCTTCGATTGGGACGATCGCAAGACCCGGCTGCGAATCGAGGCGGCCCTGCGCCGGCAGGGGGACGTGTGGCGTGGACTCCTGTCCGGCGAGAAGAATCCGATGGACATCGCCGGCCCGACCTACTACTTCGCCGCCATGGCGTCAGTCGTGAGAAAAGTTGCCGGCCTCGCATGGAGCTTTCTCGGCACAGGCATCGGCCTCCTTCTCTTCCTCCTGATTATCGTCGCCGGCGCGGCGCTCTACATCTCGTCGACCGCGCATAACACCACCGGTATCCTGTCCGCGGCGGTCGCGCTGCTCACGACATTGGGGGTGACGACCGGGTCCGCGGGTTCCGCCGTCCAGAAGGCATGGGCCAACGCGGAGGGTCCGCTCTGGGAGGCGGAGGTCTCGGCTGCGATCGCAAATGCGGCCTGGGAGAACCCGGCCCCAATGGGTTCGGTCGAGGCAATCCAGCTACTGCTCCAGGTCGGGGAGAAAGCAAACGCCCGGACCGAAACGCTTGCCCGCCATCCCCACCTCTACGTCGTGCGCAACATCCCGGTCGGCAGGATCGGCATCATCCTTGCGGTCGTCACGACGGCGATCTCCGTGTTCGAGGCGGACGCCGCGCACCTCAATCGCGACGCCTCGTTCTTCATTCCACCGCTCTGCCTGGTCGCTTTCCTGGTCCTGATCGACGGCTGGGACATCCTGATCGGCCTTGCGACCAAGCAGGCCGCGCCGTACCTGGCCCTACCGGACAGGATCCAGCTGCCGGAGTGGATCATGCCCGTGGCCCAGGTGCTCGCCCCCATCTTCCTCGTCACCGGCCTGCTGGCCGGGCACTTCTTCTGGCACTGATGTCCGCAGCTGTCACGCCTCAGCAACCGGCAGCCGTTACTAGGAAGGAGCCGAAACCCGAGCGCCTCATCGATCGAATCCTCAACTGGCAATTCCCCGAGCGAGCGCGCGGGGTCGTCACCTGGATATCGGTGGTCCTTCTGCTCGTCGCGTTCGCGCTCCTCGTCTGGGGCATGGTGTCGGCCGTCTCGTACACCCTCACCCACACGGGGCCGCCGTGCACGAACCCGCCGCAGCGGGAGGCGTCGCCGCCGCAGTGGGTGATGGTGGGCGTGTGCCTCCTTGCCTTCGTGCTGGGTCACCTGACGGCGAGATGGCAGTCCATCGACCCCAAGCATTCTCAGCGCCACAAGAATCTGAGAGAGGTGGACCACCCGGAGACAGACCCACGCAAGCGCGAGGCGCTGATCATCCAGACGCTCCTTCTCGTCTTCCTGGTCGAGGTCATCGGCCTTTTGATCATCGAAGCGGTGACTCTCTCGCAGAACGTATGGCCGATCACCTATTACGTTCGATGCGCCTACGACGCGGCAGGGGTGCAATCGATGGCGGCGGCCGCCTCGATCCTGTTCCTGGTGGGGCGGTGGTTCTGGCTGCCGGACAGGGGGCAAAATGCTCGAACACGCTCCTAGGGAAGCAGTGGGGTTTGTGGCCCTGGTCGGTCTGTCGACGCTGGCTTTGCTCGCGGTCAGCGACATCTTCCTGACCGAGAGCAAGCGCGCGTCGGTCGGCGAGTGGGTCACGCTGTGGGCGAAGCGCTACCCGATGTTCGCGCTGGCCCTGACACTTGTCGCCGGTGCCCTGCTGGGGCACTTCTATTGGGCAACCGCCGGCTGACAACCCCCTATGCCGGGCCGCGGCTCGGGCTCGTCGACCTTCAGGCCCGTTCGGGCAGAATTCGACCTGCGAGATGGAGGGCATGCTCCCGAGCTGTGGACCTAGGGCTTAGCGATCGCGTCGCGATCGTCACCGGCGGCGCGTCGAACCTCGGCCGGGCGATCTCGCTGGGCTTCGCCGCGGAAGGGGCGCGCGTCCTGATCGCCGACGTCGACCTCGAGCAGGCGAGGAAGGTCGAGGCCGAGGCGCCGAAGGGCGCGATCGTCGCCCGCCAGACCGACGTCACAGACAATGACTCGGTCTTGGCGGCCGTCGACTTCGCCGTCAAGTCGATGGGTGGAGTCCACGTCCTGGTCAACTGCGCGGGATGGACCATCGACAGGCTGTTCATCGAGAAGCCGCGCAGCGAATGGGAGCGCGAGATCGCCATCGACACATGGGGCTTCATCAACACGGTCCGCGCGGTGCTCGACCCGATGATCGAGCATCGGTACGGCCGCATCGTGTCGATCGGCTCCGACGCCGGCCGCATGGGGGAGTGGCGCGAGGCGGTCTACAGCGGCACCAAGGCGAGCGTCATCGCGATGTCGAAAGCCATCGCGCGCGAGGTGGGCAAGCACGGCATCACCCTCAACGTCGTGTGCCCCGGGCTGGTGCCCGGCTCGCCCGAGACGTCGGGCGCGGAGTCGATGTGGTCCTCCGAGCAGATGAAGATGTTCACGCCCGAGGTGCGCGAAAGAGCGGCGAAGGCGTATCCGCTGCGCCGTCTAGGCACGCCCGAGGACGTCGTGCCGGCGGTGCTGTTGCTCGCCTCCGACCGCGCGTCCTACATCACGGGACAGACGCTTTCGGTCAGCGGCGGCTACACCATGATCTGACCGAGGATCTCATGGCGCATCTTCCGCCAGCGTTCCAGCCGGCCGCGACCGGCGAGCGGGAAGATCAGCGAGTCGATCCCGGTCGCCTGAATCGTTCGAAGCTGCGCCGCGCATTCCTCGGGCGTGCCCACGATCGCCAGCGTCCGCACCAGATCGTCCGACACCGCCGCGCCATGCGAGGCGTGGGTCGAAAGGTGCTCCGCGTAGACATAGGAGTCCGCGCTGCGATTGATCTCGTCGCGAAACGCCGCCAGGCTGTCTGGAAGCTCCTTGTAATGCGTCAGCAGCCGGGCCTGGGTCGAGGCCCACGAGCGGACGTTCTCGGGCTCGTCGGCGACGGTTGCCATGAACGCGATCTCGACATCCTTTCGATTCCGTCCCGCTGACCGCATCCCGGCCTCGATCCACTCGACCTGCCGCCGCACCAGGTCCGGCTGGGCGGGACCCATGACGATCGCCCCGTCGGCCAGGCGGCCCGCCAGCTCGCACATCCGCTGCTGGCTGACCGCGAGGTGGATGGGGATGCTCTTTTCGAGATTGGCGCGAAAGAATCCGATCGCCTCTTCCATCTCCGCGATCTTCTGGGGCTTGAGCCCGATGCCGTACAGCGCCGAGTCACCAGCGCCCAGGCCCAGGATCGCGCGCCCATGCGAGATCTCGGCCACCGCGGCGATCGTGTTGACGGTGACGGTGGGGTGTCGGGTGACCGCGTTTGTGACGCCGGTGCCGAGGCCGATCCGGGTGGTGTTCAGCGCGGCGACAACCAGGCCCGCGTACACGTCCTTCATCGCGAGCTGCGAATCGATGACCCACACCCGCCGGACCCCTTCGGCCTCCAGCCCGGCGACAAAAGCCGCCCAGTTGTCGAACGATTGGCGCGGGCTGATGCCGACGCTGACGTCGAATCCGTTCACTGCTTCGATCGGCGGGTCACCGATTGCTGGCGGCGCTTCACGGCTTCTTTGCGCTCAGGGCTCGCGGCCGCGCCCGCTCGAATGTTCTGCGCCAGAAGGAGGTCCTCGCCGGCGATCGCGCGCCGTTCGAGAAGGTTCAGGCTGGCCTTGGTGCCGTGCACCGCGGGGCGTGGGGAAGAGGCCAGCTTCTCGGCCAACGCCTGCACATGGTTGTCGATCTCAGAAAGCGCCACGATCTCCGTGAGAAGTCCCCAGCTGTATGCGCGTTGGCCGTCGAGCTCGGGCATCGCGAGGAGCAGGTCGGAAGCTCTCGCCAGCCCGCAGATCTGCACCAACCGGGCCACGAACTGGTAGCGGTAGACGACGCCGAGGCTGACGGCGGGCACCGACATGCGCAAAGTGGGCGCGGCGATCCTGAGGTCGCAGTTCAGGGCGAGCTCGACAGCGGCTCCGTGGCAGTGACCCGCAAGGCGTGCGATGACCGGCGCCGGGCACGCCCGCAGCGCGCTCGCCGCCTCGCCGATGAATCGATCCGCCTCGACGTCGGTTGCCGTTCCCGTGAGTCGCGACAGGTCGTAACCGGCCGAAAACGCATCGTCGCCGGCGCCCCGCAGGATGACCGCCCCGGCGCGTGCCCCGTCCGCGTGAAGAGCTTCGGCCAGCGCGCTCAGCAGCTCGGGGTCGACGGCGTTACGCCGCTCGGGCCGGTCGATGGTCAGCGTGAGAACGTCGTGCTGACCCCAGTCGACCCGCATCCCGTCGCCCACTACAGCTCCGCCAGGAAAGCGTTGATCGAGGCCGCCAGCTCGCGCGGCTTCTCGACCGGAATGGGATGACCGGCGTGGGGCAGGACCTCGAGCTTGCTCCCCTTGATGCCGGCGGCGATGATCTCGGCCGCCTTCGGGGGGCAGTGCTGGTCGAGCTCCGAGGCGACGATCAGCGTGGGCGCCGAGATCTGGCCGAGCTCCGGGTCGAGCGGCGCCGCGTTGAGCCCGGCCATCGCGGCGCACGCGTTGGCGTAGCCGCGCGGGTCGATCGTGGATTCGCGCCTGATCAGCAGGCCTTCCTCCAGCTGCGCCGGCGACTGCGCGTACACGGCCGCGGTGTCGTTGTCGAGCGTGGCGCGCAGCGAAGGATCGCCGCGCTCGACCATCTCGACGCGCTGGCGGTACCAGTCGGCGGCCGCCTTGCCGACCCGGCTCGAGGTGGCCACGAGGACCAGCCCGCGTATCCGGTCCGGTTGGTCGATCGCCGCCCGCATCGCGACGGTGCCGCCCAGCGAGAAGCCCGCGACAAAAGCGTGCTCCACACCGGTCGCGTCCATGAGGGAAATGAGGTCCGCGCCGAGCTGGCGCAGCGATCCGTCGGGGTTGCCCAGAGTGGTTTGCCCGTGCCCTCTGAGGTCGTACATCAGGACCCGTTGCCGAACCATGAGGTCGGGCAGCGTGCGGCGCCACGCGCGGTGGTCGTCCGCGAGACCGTGGATGAGCAGCAGCGGTTTGCCGCGCCCGGCTTCGAACCATGCCACGTCGACGTCGTCACAATGCGCGTGCATTTTCACGCAGCGCCTTGCGGTTGACTTTTCCCGGGCCGGACAGCGGGAGCTCGTCGAGGCGACGCACCACCACCGGCCACTTGTAGCGCGCCAGCCCCTGCTCCTGCAAAAACGCGTCGAGCTCTTGGCGGCTCGGCTCGAAGCCGTCCCGCGTGACGACGAACGCGACCGGCAGCTCGCCCAGCTCCGCGTCCGGGCGGGCGACCACGCACGCGTCCACGATCCGCGGATGTCCGCGCAGCATCGATTCGACCTCGTATGGATTGATGTTCGTGCCGCCCCTGATGATGATGTCCTTGACCCGGCCGACCACGTGAAGGTAGCCGGATTCGTCGACGAACCCCAGGTCGCCCATGTGCGCCCAGCCGTCGCTCGAGTAGGGCCCCGAGGTCTCGCCCCAGTAGCGGTCCTGGACCAGGTCGCCCCGCATGCAGATCTCGCCGTCGAGGATCCGCCACTCGGCGCGGTCGTGGGGTCGCCCCACGGTGGTCCAGCGAAGGGCCCGCGGGTCGGAGGGGCTCGCCACGGCCAGTTGGCCGGCGTCCATCGAGCCGTAGAAGCTCGAGATCGGGACGCCCGTCGTCGTCTCCCACCGCTCCGCGATCTCGGGCGGCAGCGGTGCGCCGGCGACGGCGACCGCGCGCAAGGATGTGGCCGCGGGGAGGGGGTGGTTCAGCATGCGGATCACGTTGGTGGGCACGCCGACCATCATCGTGGCGCGCGATTCCGCCGCCACGGCGAGGCAGTGCTCAGCGGTCCAGTGAGGGTCGCGCAGCATGACCAGCGCCGCTCCGCGCCGCAGGCAGTACAGGCACATGCCGCCGATGCCCTGCGTGAGCGGCGTCATCGGCAGGGCGCGGTCCTCCTCGGTGATCTGCAGCCGCTCCGTGAAGCTCTCGAACGTGACCTGCTTGAGCCGGGCTGAAAGGGAGGCGAGCTTCGGCATCCCGGTCGTGCCTGAGGTGAGTGCGATCTCGGCGACGCGCGTGGGGTCGGGCGAGGCGATCGGCGGCGCGGGCAGGCCGCCGGCCGAGGCTGAGGCGAGCTCCTCGAGCTCGCCGGCGCCGATGACCATGCGCGGTCGCGTCTTCTCCGTGATCCATTGGAGCTCGTGCCGGCCGAGCCCGCCCGGCAAAGGCAGGATCACCGCCCCGAGGTCGGGGATCGCCAGCTCGAGCGCGACGTACTGCCAGACATTCGGCAGCTGCACGCCGACCACGTCGCCGGCCTCGACGCCCCTGGCGGCGAGCAGCTTCTCGAAACGGCGGACGTGGTCGAGGAGCACCTCGAGGGTGATTTCGTCGCCGGCCTCCCAGAGCGCCGCGCGTGTCCCTCGGCGCGCCGCGTTCCACTCGAGGTAGCTCACCGGCCTGAACGGCGTCGGCTCCTTCATCGCCACCTTCATTGGACAGCGGCGACGATCCTGTCCGGCGTCAGCGGCAGCGTCACGTCGGAGAGCGACAGTGCGTCGGCGACCGCGTTCGCGACGGCCGCCGTCCCGCCGATCGTGCCGCCCTCGCCGACCCCCTTCGTGCCCAGCTCGTGGACAGTCGACGGTGTGACGAGATGCTCGACCTCGACGAACGGTACCTCGCCGATGCTCGGGATGAGGTAGTCGAGGAAGGTTCCGCTGCGCGGTTCGCCGTCCGGCCCGTACGCGACCTCCTCCATGAGCGCGGCCCCGACGGCCTGCGCGACGCCGCCAACGACCTGGCCCTCGACGATCGTCGGGTTGATGAGCACGCCGCAGTCCTCCGCCACCACGTAGCGCAGGATCCGCACCGCGCCGGTCTCGCGATCCACCTCGACCATGCAGACGTGGGTTGCGTAAGGGTGCGAGGCCTGCAGGGCGTCGTAGGTCACGGAGACGTCGAGCTCGTGGTCGCCGTTGTCGCCCTGCGCAAGCTCCGCCAGGGTGAGGGCCGCGGCCGCACCTTCGACGAGGACGGCCGAGCCGTCGATCGACAGGCGCTCGACAGGTTGGTCGAGCCGGTACGACGCCGCGTCCAGGATCGCCTCGCGCAGCAGACCCGCTGCGCGAAACGCGCTCGTGGCCCCGGTCACCGAGCCGCGGCTCATGAACGAGCCGGTTCCGTGTTCGACCACGGCGGTGTCCGTCCGCTCCACAACGACGCTCTCCGCCGCGACGCCGAGTCCCGCGGCGGCGACCTGGGCGAACGTGGTCTCCGAACCTTGCCCGATCGCGGGGCAGGTCGTCTGGACGTGAACGCGCCCGTCCTTGGCCAGCCAGACGCGCGTGGCGTCGACGCCGGGGATGTCGGTCATGCCGCGCCTCTGGAACGTCGACGAGCCCGCGCCGGTGTATTCGACATAGGAGCCGACGCCGATCCCCAGCAAACGGCCTTCGCCGCGCGCCTTTGCCTGTTCCCCGCGGGCGCCCGCGTAGTCGAACGCCCGCAGCGCCGCATCCAGCGCGGCCGCGTAATCGCCCGACTCGTACGGATGGCTGGTCACCGAGATGTACGGCATCTGCGCCCGCGTCACGAAATTGACGCGCCTCACCTCGACGGGGTCCAGGCCGAGCCGCACCGCGACCAGGTCCATGAGCCGCTCATGCGCGAGCACCGCGGTGACCATGCCGACCCCCCGGTACGGACCTTCGGGGCACTTGTTGGTCGCGACCGCGCACGAGTCGTACTCGTAGTTGCGAATGTCGTACGGCCCCGTCATGAGCCCGGCGGTGCCCAGCGGGTCGAGCAGCGGACCGAAAGGCCTGATCCCGTACGCCCCGATGCTGGAGAAGATCGTCGCGCGCAGGCCCAGGACGTAGCCGTCCTTGCGCACGGCGGCGCTGAACTTGACGTTCTGGTCGCGAGCGTGGCTCGCAGCCTGCATGTGCTCGGACCGGGTCTCGATCCATTTCACCGGGACATTGAGGTGGATGGCGATCCACGCCAGCAGAATCTCCTCGGGGTAGACCTGCGCCTTGACCCCGAACCCACCGCCAACGTCCGCGGCCACGACGCGCACCTTCGCTCGGTCGATGCGAAGGCATTCGGAGATCGCGTCGGCGACGAGGTGCGGCACCTGCGTCGAGGTCCACACCGCCACGCCGCCGTCGTCGTCGGGCACCGCGACCACGCCGCGACATTCGATCGGAGCGGGGGCGACGCGCGGGTGCGTGACCTCGCCTTCCACGATCGCGTCCGCCATCTCGAATGCCTTCTCGACGTCGCCGTAGCTGCGATGCGCCAGGTGGAACAGGTTCTCGGGCAGCGCCTCGTCGACCAGCGGAGCATCCGCCGCCAGCGCCTGGTCGAAGGTGACGACGGCCGGCAGCGGCTCGATCTCTGCCCGGACGAGCTCGACCACGTCGGCGGCGCCGTAGCGGGTGTCGGCGAGGACCGCGGCGATCATCTCGCCGGCGAATCGCACCCGGTCAACCGCCAGGATCGGCCGCGGGGGCGACACGGCGCCCGGAGTCGTGAGGTGAACGGCCAACGGCTGGCACGTCTCCGCGATGTCGGCGGAGGTGAAAACGCCGACCACGCCGGGCGCCGAGCGTGCCGCAGACGCATCGATGCCCGTGATCCGGCCGCTCGCGATCGGGCTGCGGACGAAAGCGACGTGAAGGGCGGCGGCGATGTCGTCGACGAACATGCCATCGCCGCGGAGTAGGCGTGAATCCTCGAGCCGCTTGAGGCTCCTCCCGATCGGCCCGTCCATGTCGCTAAAGTCTCCGTCATCGACGCACACTGGATGGCGGTCGCGCGGGGTGATGAGCCGGCCGATCTCGTGCTGTCCGGCGGCCGCGTTCTCTCGGTCTTCACCCGGGAATGGCTGGACGTGGACGTCGCGATCAAGGACGGCCACGTGGTAGGGCTGGGGAGTTACGAGGGTCGTGAGCGTCTCGACGTCAAGGGCGCCTACCTCGTCCCCGGCTTCATCGACGCCCACATGCACATCGAGTCGTCCAAGCTCATGGTCGACGAGTTCGCGCGCGCCGTCCTCGCGCAGGGCACCACCACGGTGGTCGCCGACCCCCACGAGATCGCCAACGTCCTCGGCACCGACGGCATCCACTGGCTGCTCGACTGCTGCAGCGATCTGCCGCTTGACGTCTATGTGATGGCGAGCTCATGCGTACCCGCCTCGCGCTTCGAGTCACCGCGAAGGCCCTTCACGACCGGCGACATCGAGAGCCTGCTGCGCCGCCATCGCGTCATCGGAGTGGCCGAGATGATGAACTTCCCGGGCGTCATCGCGGGCGACGAGTCGGAGCTGGCGAAGCTAAAGACCGGCCTGACCAACCACGTCGACGGCCACGCGCCGGGCGTGCGCGGCCCGCGCCTGAACGCCTACATCGCCGCCGGCATCAGCTCCGACCACGAGGCGACGACTTTCGAGGAGGCGCTCGAGAAGCGGCGGCTCGGGATGTGGGTCATGCTGCGCGAGGCCTCCATCGCGCGCAACCTGCGCGACCTTCTCCCTCTGATCAAGCAGTACGGTACCGACCGCTGCACGCTATGCACCGACGACCGCGAGCCGGATTTCATCGTCGAGCACGGGCACATCAACCAGATGGTCCGGGTCGCGGTCGAAGAGGGGATCAGCCCCGAGGACGCCGTGGTGATGGCCACGATCAACGCCGCGACCTATCACCGGCTGTGGCACCTGGGCGCGATCGCGCCCGGCTACCAGGCGGACATCCTCATCCTCGACGACCTGAAGTCGTTCCGTCCGCGGCAGGTACTGAAGCGGGGCGCGCCGCCGTGGCACCTCAAGCTCGAGGCGCCGGAGTGGGTGCGGCAGACCGTCAGCGTAGCGCCCGTCGACGCGACCTCCTTTCGCATCGCTGCGCACTCGAAGAAGATCCGTGTGATGCGCGTCATCCCCGCGCAGCTCCTGACCGGAAGCGAGTCGGTCGAACCGACCGTGAAAGGGGGATGCATCGTCGCCGACCCGTCGCGCGACCTGATCAAGATCGCGGTCCTCGAGCGCCACCACGCGAGCGGACGCATCGGTCTTGGTTTCGCGACCAATGTGGGCCTGAAGCGCGGTGCGTTCGCGTCGACGGTCGCGCACGACGCGCACAACATCGTGGTTCTTGGCGTCGACGATGGCGACATGGCCGCGTGCGTGACGCGCCTTGCGCAAATCGGTGGAGGCATCGTCATCGCCGAGGGCGGCAACGTGGTGGAGGAGCTGCCGCTACCCATCGCAGGCCTCATGAGCGACCAGCCGCTGGCCGAGGTCCATCACCGCCTGCGCTCCATGGAGGCCCGGCTCAAGGCGATGGGCGTGACCATGGCGGCCCCGTTCATGACCGTCAGCTTTCTCGCGCTTTCCGTCATCCCCGAGTTGAAGATCACCGACCGCGGGCTGGTCGACGTCAACCGCTTCGAGCTGGTGCCCCTGGCCATTGATTGAGGGGTTCAACGCTTTGCCTGCCGCGCAGGCGGAGGACCAGCTCTACTCCAGCTTCGCCAACCGGTCGTGGGCTGCCCGTGTCGCGGCCGGGCGCCCCTATCGAGATATAGATGCGCTGCTGGCGGCGGCCGAGTTGGCCTGGTCGGAGCTCGCGCCGGGAGACTGGCTGCAGGCTTTCGCGGCCCATCCTCGCATCGGCGAGAGAGGCGGCCACGCGCCGGCCACGTCGGAGCGCGAGCAGAGCGCGCTCATTCAGGCTTCTGCCCGGACGCTCGACGCTCTGGAGGCCGAAAATCGCGAGTATGAGAAGCGCTTTGGCCATGTCTTTCTCATCGCGGCGCGGGGCCGGAGCGCCGACGAGATCCTGCACGAGCTGCGCCGGCGGATGAGCAACGATCCGTACGCCGAGCTGGAAGTCGCCGCGGCGGAGCAGCGGAAGATCACGCGGATGCGGCTGATCGAGCTCCTTGAAGGATGAGCATCTCGACCCACGTCCTCGACACCATGCGCGGCACGCCGGCCGCCGGCCTCGCGGTGACACTGCATCGCCTCGAGCCTGATGGCGACTGGAAAGAGGTGGCGCAATCCGTCACCGATTCGGAGGGCCGCGTCCGCGACATGACCGAGGAGGAGCTCGAGCCTGGCGAGTACCGGCTCGAGTTCGACACGCGGCCGTACTTCGAGCGCTCGGGGTTGAACGCTTTCTACCCCGCCGTCTCCGTGGTCTTCAACTTCGAGGAGGGCCACCTTCACGTCCCGCTCCTGCTGAGCCCCTTCGGTTACACGACATACCGAGGGACCTGAGTTGCCGATCGTCCTGGGCGACAACAGCTACGGCAAGGCGGAGACGCATGTCGTGCGCATCACGAAGACCGGCGCCTCGCACGGCATCAAAGACCTCACCGTGAGCATTGCGCTGACGGGCGACTTCGCGGACACGCACGTGACCGGCGACAACAGCAAGGTAGTCCCAACCGACACGCAGAAGAACACGGTGTTCGCGTTCGCGAAGGATTCGCCCGTCGGCGAGATCGAAGACTTCGCCATCCGCCTCGCGCGGCACTTCGTGGGCGAGTTCGCGTCGGTGTATCGCGCGCGCGTCTCTATGGAGGAGGTTCCTTGGGCGCGGATCGACGCGGACGGCAAGCCGCATCCTCATGCGTTCGTGCGCGAGGGGTCGGAGAAACGGTTGACCACGGTGACTTGCACGGACGATGGGACCTGGGTGGTCAGCGGCGTCGGCGACATGGTCGTGCTGAAGTCCGCCGGGTCCGAGTTCCAAGGCTACATCAAGGACCGCTACACGACGCTGCCCGAGACCACGGACCGAATCCTCGCCACGGCCGTTGTCGCCCGCTGGCGGTACACGGCCGGCGCCGTGGACTGGGGCACATCCTTCGCCGAGATCCGCCGCCTCCTCCTCGAGGCGTTCGCCACCAAGCACAGCCTCTCCCTGCAGCAAACGCTCTATGCGATGGGCGAGGCGGTGCTCCAGGCTCGGCCCGAGGTGGCGGAGGTCCGGATGACGATGCTCAACAAGCACCATTTCGTCGCCGACCTGACGCCCTTCGGGATGGCCAACGACAACGAGGTCTTTTACGCCTCGGACCGGCCTTACGGCATGATTGAGGGCGCGGTCACGCGCGACGACGCGCCCGATCCCGGCCTCGCCTGGTGATGGAGTTCCATCAGCCGGGTTCCTGGTCGGAGGCGCTGCAGATCAAGGCGGCGCATCCCGAAGCCACGCCGATCGCCGGCGGCACCGACGTGATGGTGGAGATCAACCTCGACCACCGGCGCCCCTCGGAGATCATCGACCTGACGCGCGTGCGCGAGCTCACGGAGTGGGGGATGGACGACGGCATGCTCCGCATCGGGGCCGGGGTCACGTATACCCGCTTGATCGACGAGCTCGGTGACAGGCTGCCCGGTCTGGCCATCGCGTCCCGCACGGTGGGCTCGCCGCAGATCCGCAACCGCGGCACCGTCGGCGGCAACCTGGGCACCGCGTCGCCGGCCGGGGACGCGCATCCACCCCTGCTCGCCGCTGACGCGCTGGTCGAGCTGGCCTCGACGTCGGGGAGCCGGAGGGTGCCGGTGCGCGAGTTCTTCACCGGCCCGAAACGCAGCGCGATGCGCGGCGACGAGCTCATCGCCGCGTTCCTGATCGAATCGGCGCAGGGACCGCAGCAGTTCTCCAAGGTCGGGACACGCAACGCGATGGTCATCGCGGTGTGCTCGTTCGCCATCGCGCTCGACGGCGGGCGCCGGCGGGTCGGGACCGGGATCGGCTCCGCCGGGCCGACGCCCATCCGCGCCACCGAGGCGGAGGAGTTCATGCAGGGAGTGCTGGAGGACGAGAACCTCTGGGACAGGCAGACCGAGGTCGGAGACTCCGCGCTGACGCGTTTCGGCGAGCTGGTCGCGCTGGCGGCGCGGCCCATCGACGACGTCCGCGGCACGGCGGCCTACCGGCGCCACGCGCTGGCGGTGCTGGCCAGGCGCTGCTTCACGTGGGCCTGGGACGAATTTCGCCGGTGAACATTCGCTGCACGGTCAACGGCGAGGCCCGCGAGGCCCGCGACGTGTGGGCGGGGGAGAGCCTCCTCTACGTGCTGCGCGAGAGGTTCGGCCTATACGGGTCGAAGAACGCGTGCGAACAGGGCGAGTGCGGCTCGTGCTCCGTTTATCTCGATGGCGCCCTCGTCTGTTCGTGTCTAGTCCTGGGCGGTCAGGCAAACGGCCGCGAGGTCGTGACGATCGAGGGGCTCCACGGAGACAAGGTCCAGCAGGCCTTCGTCGAGGCCGGTGCGGTGCAATGCGGCTTCTGCACGCCGGGCCTGATCGTCGCGACGCATGATCTGCTGCGGCGCGTGCCGCATCCGACAGACGCCCAGATCCGCGAGGCATTGTCCGGCAACATCTGCCGCTGCACCGGCTACGCCAAGATCATCGACGCGGTGCACATGGCGGCCCGATGAGTCCGCGTGTCGGTGAAAGCGTGCGGCGCCCGGATGGCCTGCTCAAGGTCCACGGCCATTTCCCGTACTCCTCCGACCTGCACGAAGAAGGAATGCTATGGGGTGCGACGGTGCGCAGCCCGCACCCCCACGCGAGGATCCTCTCCATCGACGCGGCCGAGGCTCGCGCCATGCAAGGCGTCCACGCCGTGCTCACGCATGAGGACGTGCCAGGTCAGATGCTGCATGGCCTCGAGATCCACGACCAGCCAGTGCTCGCCTTCGAGCACGTGCGGTACTGGGGCGAGGCGGTCGCCCTCGTCGCCGCCGACCATCCGGAGCAGGCGCGCCGCGCGGCCGAGAAAGTGCGCGTGGAGTACCAGGTCCTGGTGCCGATCACCGAGGCGGAGAAGGCGCTCGCGCCCGACGCGCCGCGCCTGCATCCCGGCGGCAACGTGACCCGCCACGTGAAGATCCGCCACGGCGACCCCAACGCGCGCGCCGACGTCGTGGTGACCGGCGAATACGAGATCGGCATGCAAGACCAGGCGCCGCTCGGCCCCGAGTCGGGGCTCGCGATCCCGGACGGCGAGGGCGGCGTCGACCTGTACATCGCAACGCAATGGCTGCACATCGACCAGGAGCAGCTCGCCTCGGTGCTCGGCCTGCCAGCCGAGAAGGTCAGGCTCACCATGGCCGGCATCGGCGGCGCGTTCGGCGCGCGCGAGGACCTCTCGATGCAGGCCCACGCCTGCCTGCTCGCGTTGAAGACCGGGCGCCCGGTGAAGATCTCCTACTCGCGACCCGAGTCGTTCGTCGGTCACGTTCACCGACACCCTGGACGGCTCACCTACGAGCACGGTGCAGACCGCGACGGCAAGCTCGCATACGTGAGGGCGCGCATCCTCCTCGACGGCGGCGCGTACGCGTCGAGCTCAACGGCCGTGATCGCCAACGCGAGCTGCTTCGCCGTCGGCCCGTACGAATGCTCCAACGCGACGATCGACGGCATCGTCGTCTACACGAACAACCCGCCGTGCGGCGCGATGCGCGGATTCGGCTCGGTCCAGAACTGCTACGCGCACGAAGCGCAGATGGACAAGCTGGCGGCGGCCCTGAGCATGGACCCGGTCGACCTGCGAATCCGCAACGCGATGAAAACGGGAAGCCGGATGATTACAGGCCAAGTAATCGAAGGCCCGGCCCCGGTAGCCGAGCTGCTGCAACGCGTGCGGGCCATGCCCGTCCCCTCAATTCCGTCTCCCCACAGGGGAGAGGGCCAGGGTGAGGGGCGCCGGCAGGTTGACTTGACGTCCCTCCCCGGCGGCGTCTCCAACACCACCCACGGCGAGGGCGTCAAGCGTGGAATTGGATTCGCGGTCGGGTTCAAGAACATCGGCTACTCCGAGGGCTTCAACGACTACTCGACCGCGCGCGTCCGGCTGTCCGTGGTGGACGGCAACCCCCGGGTCGAGGTCCACACCGCGGGGGCCGAGGTGGGGCAGGGCCTGGTCACGGTCCAGGCCCAGATCGCGGGCACAGAGCTTGGCGTCAACGACGTGGTCGTGCTCAACGCGGACACGCATGTGGGATCGGCAGGCTCGTCGTCCGCTTCGCGCCAGACCTATATCACGGGCGGCGCGGTCAAGTCGGCCTCGGAAGCGGTGTGCAAGCGAGTCCTCGACCTCGCGCGGAGCGAGCTGCACACCGAGCGCGAACTGCGCGTCGAGAACGACGCCGTAAGGGGAACGGATGGCAAGGAGGTCGTCTCCCTCGCGACCCTGCTGGGCGACGCGGTCATCGAGGAGACCCGCGAGTTCCATCCCCGCCGCACCCACCCGCTCGACCCCGAGACCGGCCAATCAGACGCCCACATGCAGTACGCGTTCGCGGCTCACCGCGCGGTCGTCGACGTGGACACGGAGCTGGGCCTCGTGAAGGTCATCGAGCTCGCGACCGCGCAGGACGTGGGCAAGGCCATCAACCCCATCGCCGTGGAGGGCCAGCTCGAAGGCGGCGCGGCGCAGGGACTCGGCCTTGCGGTGATGGAGGAGATCCAGCTCAAGGACGGCGTGATCCGCAACGCCTCCTTCACCGACTACCTGCTGCCGACGATCCTCGACATGCCGCCCGTGCGGAAGGACATCCTCGAGCTGGGCGACCCCCACTCGCCCTACGGCCTCAAGGGCGTTGGCGAACCCCCGACCATCTCGTCCGGCCCCGCGATCGTGGCCGCGATCCGCGCCGCCACTGGGCGACCGGTCACGCGCGTCCCCGTCCGGCCGCACGACCTGACGCTCTAGGTGACGCTGCTCCTTCGCGCCGGGCTCGTCTACACCGGCGAGTCCGAGATCGTGAACGGCTGGGTGCTCGCGCGCGACGGGATGATCGCCCAGGTGGGTTCAGGCCCCCCGCCGAAGGCTGACGAGGTCATCGACGAGCCCAACTGCGTGGCCATGCCAGGGCTGGTGAACGCGCACGACCACATGTACCAGTGGGCGACGCGCGGCTACGTGCCGGACGGGACGCTTTTCGAATGGCTGCACGCGCTCTACCCGGTGTGGGCCCGCATCGACGCGGACTCGGTGCGCGTGGCCGCTCGCGCCGCGATGGCGAAGCTGCTCCTCGGCGGCTGCACCCTCTCGTCCGACCACCACTACGTGTTTCCGCACGGCCGGCCCGGCATCTTCGAGGCGCTGGTCGAAACGGCGCGCGAGCTGGGCCTGCGCTTCCATCCCTGCCGCGGATCGATGTCGCTGGGCGAATCGAAGGGCGGCCTGCCGCCGGACTCCGTGGTCGAGGACGAGGACGCCATCCTGGCCCACACCGAGGAGATGATCGGTCGCCACCACGACGCCAGGCCGGGATCGATGTGCCGCGTGGTCGTAGCCCCATGCTCGCCGTTCTCCGTCACGCGCCGGCTCATGCGCGACTCGGCCGCGCTCGCCCGTCGCACCGGGGTGCGCCTGCACACGCACCTCGCCGAGACGCTGGACGAGGAGCGCTTCTGCCTGGAAAAGTTCAACCGCCGGCCATACGAGCTGATGGAGGACCTCGGCTGGACGGGAGAGGACGTCTGGTACGCGCACGGCATTCACCTGAACGACGCGGAGGTGGGCCGCATCGCGGAGGTCAGGACAGGCGTCGCGCACTGCCCCTCCAGCAACATGCGCCTGGGCGCCGGCGTGTGCAGGGTCGAGGACCTGGTCCGCGCGGGAGCGCGGGTCGGTTTGGGCGTCGACGGGTCGGCGAGCAACGAGGACGCCAACCTCGCGATGGAGGCCCACCAGGCCCTGCTCCTGGCCCGCGTGCGAGCCACCTCGCCGCGAGCGCTGGACGCACGGGCCGCCTTGCGCCTGGCGACGCGGGGTGGTGCGGACTGTCTAGGCCGCGACGACTGCGGGATCATCGAGGCCGGCAAGTGCACCGACATCGCCTGCTTCCGCGTCGACGACCTCGCGCACGCGGGGATCAAGGACGTGGTGGCGGCGCTCGTGCTGGCGCCTCCGGCCCGCGCTCAGACCGTGGTCGTCAACGGCCGGGTCGTGGTGCGCGAGGGGCGGCTGCTCACCGCCGACGAGGCCGAGATCGCGCGCGACATCGCGGCTACGAGCGCGCGCCTGGCCGGATGAACTCCCCGCGGCCGGGATCCTTGCCTCGGAGGAGGGTCCTGACCGTCCGGCCGCGGATCCTCTGCCCCTCGTGCACGCTGAACGGATTGCGGTAGAGCAGGTCCTCGCGCCGGACGACGTCTTCGTGGTCCAGGTCGACGATCCATAGATCAGCGTCGAAGTCGGGCGCGACGTCGCCCTTGTGCTCTAGGCCGAACCGCTCCGCGATGTTGGTCGACGTGAGCGCGGCGATCAACGGCGGTTCGAGCCGTTCATCCGCCAGCAGCAGCTGGCGCGTCGACTGGCAGCCCGAGATGCCGCCCCAGATCTTGCGAAAGTCGTCGCCTTGTTTCAGGTCGAGGGTGCTCGGTGAGTGATCCGAAACCACCATCTGGAGCCAGCCGTGATTCAGCGTCCGCCACATGTCGTCGAGGAAGACCCTGCCGCGAAATGGCGGCGCGCACTTTCCGATTCCGCCGAGCCGCTCGAGATCCTCCTCCCCATAGAGCAGGTAATGCGGGCAGGTTTCGCCCGTGACATCAACGCCATTGACTCGCGTGGCGTGGACCAACCCGGCGGCCGGCACCGTGCTGACATGGACGATGTGAAGGCGGCACCCGGCCTCATGGGCCCACTCGATTGCGTTGTAGACCGCAGAGTCCTCGGCGCGGTACGGCCGAGACTCGACAAAATCCCGCACGGTCGGCCCTTTCGGCTCGGTCAGTTGCGCGGGATCTTCGGCGTGCACGAGCAGGATGGAATCCAGCTCCGCGATCCGCTTCATGCCCTCGCGCAGAGTCCGCTCGTCGCACGCGGGAAACTCGTCGATGCCGCTCGGGCACATGAAGGCTTTGAACCCCATCACTCCACGCTTGACCAGGCCGTCGAGCTGGTCCAGGTTGCCGGGCACCAGACCGCCCCATAGGCCGAAGTCGACCCGCGACGAGCGCTTCATCGCGTCGAGCTTCAGGTCGAACGCTTCCACGGTCGTCGTAACCGGCAGGTTGTTGAGCGGCATGTCGATGAACGTCGTGTAGCCACCGGCGGCGAGCGCGGCCGACCCGTTGGCGATCGTCTCCCACTCCGTGCGGCCCGGCTCGTTGAAGTGGACGTGCGAGTCGATGCCGCCCGGGAAGATGTGAAGCCCGGTCGCGTCGATAATGTCGGCGTCCTCGTCGAGATGGCGGCCGACCTCGGTGATGCGCCCGTCCGCGATCGCGATGTCCACGAATTGCGATCCTCGCGACGTGACGACGGTGCCGCCGCGGACGATCACTTTTTCGCGAGCAATTCGAGGAACCGTTCGAGCACGTCGATCGCCACCGCCACGTCCTCGGTGGTCACCGATTCTGCCGGGTTGTGGCTGACGCCGCCTTTGCAGCGCACGAACAACATGCCGACGTCCGTGAGCGACGACATCACCGCCGCGTCGTGGCCCGCGCCGCTCGTGAGCTGAAGCGCCTGCAGGCGCTTGTCCTTGAGCGCCTGGCTCAGCAGCGCCACCAGGCGGGGAGCGCACCGCACCGCCGAGACCTCGCTGATCGCCTCCACCTCGACCGCGACGTGCCGCCTCCGGGCGGTGTCTCGCGCGCGTGCCAGCAGCGCCTCGCACATCGCGCCACGGGTCTCGTCGTCGGGGTGGCGCACGTCGAGGCTCAGGGTGACGCGGCCCGGGATGACGTTGGCCGCGCCCGGCTCGACGTCGAGCTTGCCGACCGTCGCGACCAGGCCTTCCTTCGTCAACCCCGCCGCCTCGACCGCCAGCACGATCTCGGCCGCCGCGGTGAGGGCGTCGCGCCTGCGGTCCATCGGCACTGTTCCGGCATGCCCGGCAACGCCGGTGAAGGTCAGCCGAAAACGGCTCTGGCCAACGATCGCCGAGACGACGCCGACCGGCAGACCGCGCGCCTCGAGCACCGGGCCCTGCTCGATGTGGACCTCGCAGTAGCCGAGCAGATCGCCCAAGAGCCGATCGCCCGCCAGCTTCTCCGCGTCGCCGCCGAAGGAGCGGATCGCCTCGGCCATCGTGATCCCGGCGGCGTCGGTCCGCCCGAGGTCGCGCTCGTCGAATGTCCCCACCACCACGCGGCTGCCCAGGTACGGAGTTCCGTAGCGCAGGCCCTCCTCGTCGGCGAACGCCAGGACCTCGATGCCAAATGGAAGCTTCTTCTCATGGTCGTGAAGGCGCTGCACCGCCGCGATCGCGACGATCACGCCGAGCGGCCCGTCGTATTTCCCCGCGTCGCGCACGGAGTCGAGGTGCGAGCCGAGCAGCAGCGTCGCAGGCCCCTCCCCGGCGTACCGGCCCCGGAGGTTGCCGATGTTGTCGCGCCGCACGCTCATGCCTGCCTCGCGCATCCACTCGCCGACCCGGTCATTGGCGCACCGCATCGAGTCAGTGGCAAAGGGGCGGGTGATGGCGCCGGGCTCCTCGCCGCACTCGGCGAGGTAGTGGCAGCGCTCGATGACGACTCGTGGAAGCGTCACGCCAGCGCTGTGAAGGTGATCTCCTGCGCGCCCTTCCGAAGCACGAGCTCGCCGAGGTCCTTCAAATGCTCGTTGCCCTCGTAGATCGTCGCGAAGTGATTGCCCGCGAGCTGGCCCATCTTGCTCGCGAACAGGGTCGCGCCGTACGGAAACAGGATCTCCGTCTCGCTGATGCCGCCCGGATACAGCAGCAGTTGGCCGGGCGCTGGGTGGCTCGTGTGGTTCTCGTAGCCGAGGTCGAGGTTGAGGTCGCCGAACGGAATCCACGCCGCCTCACCGCTCCATCGCGCCTGGATGATCTGGGTCTTAAGGGGCAGCATCGATTGGAACTTCGCGCACGATTTCGGCGCGCGTTGGGTCTCGAGGCGCGCCCTGAAGCGCAGCCCCGAGACCCGAATCTCTATGTCTATGCTCGCGAACCCATCGCGCGCGTCGGGGCCGTCTGCTTGCGGAGGCCCATGTTCAGCGCGTAATAGATCGCCGCCGTGAGCACGAAGCCGACGATGAACGTGATGTCGCCGATCCCCGGGTTGTTGTTGGGGATCGGAGCGATGTAGACGGAGTAGACGTTCGAGAAAAGGCCGACGGAAACGACAAGGCCGATACCCATGGCGACGACTCCCTGCCAGCGCTGGTATTTCGTGTCATAGAACATCGACTCATCGCCGTAATCGCCGCGGCGGAGCCACGCGTCCGTCAACACGACCGCCAGCCACGGAGCGATCCAGTAGCTGATCAGGAGGAGGAAGTACTCGTACTTGCTGCCCGGGCCGACGTTGGCCTGGCCGATGATGCCGATCAGGTAGCCGAGCACGCCGGCGGCGATGGCGAGCACCGCGCGCCGCTGGCGCAGTGTCATGCCCATCTCGCGGATGCCGAGGGCCACCAGCGACATCGTGCCGCTGTAGATGTTGATCGCGTTCGCTGCGACTGCGCCGACCGCGATGCACAGCAGCGTGAGGTAGTAGACGAAGTCGGGCATCGCCTGCCTGAGCTGGACGGTTGGGATGTCGGTCGGTCCCCACTTCGTACCCGCGACCGTCGCCAGCGCGGCGCCCGCGAGCTCCAGGACCACGCACGAAACGAAGACGCCCATGCCGGCCCAGAACCCGACCCGCATGCGGTCGATGGTGGACGACATGTAGCGCGTGTAGTCGGCGGCGTATGGGTTCCATCCAGCCGCGTAGCCGAACGTCGCCGTGAACAGGAGCGTGAACGCTCCGAAGTGGCCGACCGGCCCGGGGTTCGCGCCGACGCCGTAGTTTGCCTTGCTGAAGATGAAGACGCAGGCCACGATGAAGACGACACCCAGGAGTGGGAGGGCCCAGCGCTCGAAGAAGTGGATGAAGTTGTGGCCGAGGGTCGCGATCGCGACCTGGGCGACCACGATGATCAGGAAGGTCAGCCAGAACGGAAGCGTCAGGTTGGCCAGGCCGCCGAGGGCCTGCAGCGCAAAGGCGCCGCTGACGCTGTTGACGATGAACCAGCCGATGGAGCCGGTGAAGGCGTTCAGGCCGGCCGGCAGGATGTTGCCCAGGAATCCGAACGCGCCGCGGCTCTGGACCATCATCGGAACCCCGTACTTCGGCCCGAAGGACGAAAGGATCGCGTGGGTCAGCGACCCGAGCGCGGTCCCGACCACGATCGCAATAGCGGTCTCCCAGAAGCTGAGGCCAAAGACCGCGATGCCGAGGACGCCGACGTAAACGGTCGCGAATTCGAGGTTCGGGCTGAGCCAGGTGTAGAACAGGTCGATCGGCTTGCCGTGCCTTTCCCTCGTGGCGATGTACTCGACGCCTCCCGGCTCGACGGTGGCGACCTTCTCCCCGTAGTCGCCCTCCCGAACGGGAACGTGCTTTTCGACTTCCTGCACTGACTGCATAGGCCCCTCCACCAAATAACCGCCAGTCGAAGTACGTCGAAGTTTAAGGGCAGGTAAGGTTTCGGTCGATGCTCGATTTGCTCCTGCGGGGCGCCCGCATGCCGGGCGAGGTCGAGACGAGGGACATCGGCGTCCGCGACGGCCTGATCGCCGATCCCGAGCCCGAGGCGCGGCACGCGATCGACCTGGACGGGGCGCTGGTCACGCCGGCGCTGGTCGAGCCCCACATACACCTGGATGCCGTTCTGACGGTCGGCGAGCCCCGGCACAACGAGAGCGGATCCCTCTTCGAGGGGATCGCGATCTGGGCCGAGCGCGTGAAGCAGCTCACCGTGGAGGACGTGAAGCAGCGGGTCAGGACGGTCCTGCGGTGGCAATTGGCCAACGGCGTGCAGTTCGTGCGCAGCCACGTCGACGTCTGCGACCCCGAGCTGAAGGCGGTGAAGGCGTTGGTCGAGCTCCGCAAGGAGATCGGCGACCAGATGACGATCCAGCTCGTCGCCTTCCCGCAGCAGGGCATCATGTCGTTCGAGGGCGGCCAGGACCTGATGCGCCGCGCCGTCGACATGGGTGTCGACGTGGTCGGCGCGATCCCTCATTTCGAGCTCACCCGCGAGTACGGCGAGCTGTCGGTCAAGTTCGCGTTCGACCTCGCCGCCAACAAGGGGCTGCGCGTCGACATCCACTGCGACGAGACGGATGACGACCAATCGCGCTTCGTGGAGCTGATGGCGGCGGAGACGATCCGGCTGGGGATGGGCGGTCGCGTCACCGCGAGCCACACGACCGCGATGCACTCGTACAACAACGCGTACGCCTACCGGCTGATCAACAACCTGAAGCGCGCGCAGATGCACATGGTCACCAACCCGCTCGACAACTCGACCCTGCAGGGGCGGTTCGACAGCTACCCGATCCGGCGGGGGCACACACGTGTCAAGGAGCTGCTCGCGGCGGGGATCAACGTCTGCATCGGGCACGACTCGGTCATGGACCCGTGGTACCCCCTCGGCTACGGAGACCCGCTTCAGGCGGCCTTCGTGCTGGCGCACTACGGGCAGATGTCGGGGCACGGCGAGCTGCGGACGCTGGTGGACATGATCACGTGGAACCCGGCCGCCGCTCTGGGCCTGGAGAAGTACGGGCTGCTGCCGGGATGCCGCGCGGACCTGTGCGCGTTCGCCGCGCCGAGTGAGATCGACGCGATCCGGCTCATCGCCCCGCGCAAGCTCGTCCTGCGCGGGGGCAAGATCGTCGCGCGCACGGAGCCCGAGCGCACCACCGTGGTGTGGGACGACCGCGAGGAGCTGATCGACTTCCTAAAGCCGGCCCCGAAACCGATGCCGGCGCTCTAGCTCAGGGCGTAGATACCAGGGAGCTCGCGGTAGAGGCCCGCGTAGTCGAGGCCGTAGCCGATGACGAACCGGTCGGGGATCGTGAAGCCGATGAAGTCGATGTTCACCAGGACCTCGCGCCGAGCCGGGCGGTCGAGGAGCGCGGCCACGCGAAGCGAGGCGGGGTTCAGGCGCCGGAATCGCTTGAGAATCGTGTCCATCGTCCGGCCCGAGTCGACGATGTCCTCCACCAGCAGCACGTGCCGCCCGGCGAGCGGTCCCTCCACCATGTGGGCGATCTTCACCCGGCCGCTGCTCTTCGTCCCGGTCCCATAGCTAGCGGCACGCACGAACTCGAGCTCGGCCGGGATCGAGAGACTGCGCAGAAGGTCCGCGGCGAAAACCGTGGCGCCCTTCAGGATCGCGACGATGACCAGGGGGGTGTCGATGTCGGCGTAGACCTCGGAGATCTCGCGCCCGAGCTGGCGCACCCGCGTGCGGATGCGTTCAGCCGAGATCATCGCCTTTCCAGGCGCGCGCCTAGAGCGGTGGCTTCGTGAGGGGGTTGGCCGCGCGGACGCCGTCACCTCAGGCAACTCACCCGAGAGTCTAGTGTTGGCAAGGTGCGGAAGGTCTACCGAGGCCGCGACATCGAAGTGAGCTTCGACCTCGACATCTGCATCCACGTCGGCGAGTGCCTTCGCGGAGAGCCGAACGTCTTCAAGCTCACGCGGCGGCCGTGGGCGCTGCCGGATGCGGGCGAAGCGGAGGCGGTCGCCAGGGTCATCGAGCTCTGCCCGAGCGGAGCGCTCCAGTACCGCCGGCTCGATGGCAAGCCGCAGGAGAAGCGCGCGGAAACGACCACCGTCACGCCGATCCGCGACGGTCCGCTGCTTGTCGCCGGCACGATCGAGGTGACGCGCGAGGACGGCACGGTCGAGACCTTACCGCGCGCCACGCTGTGCCGCTGCGGCATGTCCGAGCACAAGCCGTTTTGCGACAACATGCATCTCAAGACTGGATTTCGCGCCCCGGGTGTGAAGTACAAGATTCACCTCAGCCCGGTGCGGCTGGAGCTCGACAAGCCGATGGCCAAGGTTGACGACCCTCGCGGCCGGAGCTGAGCCGGTGCACCTGCTTCCCAATCCGCTGCCCTGGTTCGTGGTTGGCCCACTCATCGGTCTGGTCGTGGTCGTCCTGTACGCAGTCGCGAACAGGCCGCTCGGCACCAGCGTCGCCTATCACCAGGTCGTCCTCTTACTGCGAAGCCGGGCCACGGAGGTGTGGCGAGCCTGGTACTGGATCGGTCTGGTCGGTGGTTGCCTTCTCGCTGTCTTTCTTCAGCAAGGAGGCATCCACCTTCGGCTCGGCTACAGCTTCGTCTCGGGCTGGCTCCCCGCTCCAGTCGCCGTGGTGATCATGTTGGCGTCGGGAATCGCGATGGGCTACGGCGCCCGATGGGCGGGCGGCTGCACCACCGGCCACGGCCTGTGCGGCTCGTCGGCGAGGTCGTGGGGCGGAATCGTCGCGACCGGAACGTTCTTCCTCACCGCGATCGTGATCACGAACGTTTTCCACGTGGTCACGGGAGGTCGGATGTGAACCGCCTCGGCCTCGGTCTCGGCGTGGCGTTTGGCTTCCTGATCTCGGCGGCCGACTTCAACGATGCGGACTTCATTCATCGAATGCTCCTGCTCCAGAACTGGTATCCGTACGAGGTCTACGCGGCGGCGATGGCCACCGCGATGGTGCTGTTGTGGCTGCTGACAAGAATCCATTGGGTCACGTCCCTTGGGGGCCCGCTGCATCTCGTTCGAGTTGCGGTGCGGCGACGACAGATCTATGGCGGACTACTTTTCGGCGCGGGCTGGGCTTTCAGCAGCACCTGCCCAGTGCCCGCGATCGGCATGACCACCAGCGGGAGCGTGCTAGGGCTCTTCGTCATGGCAGAGCTGTTCTTGGGCATCGAGCTCGGTGAGATCCGGGCCCGGGGTCGGGAGCCGCGCACGGCACCGGCCGCGGGCGTCGCCTGATCCACCCAGATGAGCGACCACGACGTCGAGCGCTTCAACCGTTGGGCTGCGACCTACGACCGGCACTACCTGCAGCGGATCGTGTTCGCGCCCGTGCAGAAGACTGTGCTCGACCTGGCTGCGTCCCAAGTTCCGAGGCCTGCCGCCATCCTCGACGTCGGTAGCGGAACGGGGCGCCTGCTGCAGGCGGCCGAGAAACTGTTTCCCGAAGCAACGCTCCAGGGTGTCGACGCGGCGGTCGAGATGGTCAAGGAAGCCGAGGCCTCGCTTCCAGCGGACAGCCGGATCAAATTCCGGCTGGCGACTGCCGAGCAATTGCCTTTCCGAGACGGACAGTTCGACCTCGTCTTCAGCACGATGACGTTTCACTACTGGGCCGACCAGACAAGGGGCATCTCCGAGATGAGCCGTGTGCTGGCACCCGGAGGAAGGTGGCTGCTCGCCGACTTCATCGCCACCGGACCCATGCGATGGTTCTTCCTCCTCACACGGCCAAAGCGCTTCCGCGAGCTGGCACAGGTCCAGTCGATGCTCGAAGCGTCCGGTCTGACCGTCACATCGCACAAGGCGGTGCCCCGCCTGTGGGGGCAGATAACCGTGCTGGCGATCGGCAAGCGGATTTGAGCGAGACTTTCCCGATCGTGGCAACGGAGAGCATCGAGCAGGAGCGGCGCCGGCTTCGCTCGGGCACTTTGCCCGAGGAGCTGCTGAAGCCGGGCCGCGACGCCGTCCTGAGGTCCGGGGACCGGTGCCTGACGCGCGAGGACCTCCGCTTCGAGGCCGGCATGGTCGCGGGCGGTCTGCGCGAGGCGGGCATCGGGGCCGGGGATCGCGTCGCCCTCTACGCCGCGAGCTCGCTCGACTGGGTCATCGCCTACCTCGGGGCCCAGCGCGCCGGAGCATGTGTGGTGCTGATGAACCCCGACTACCACGCGGCGGAGGCGTCGCACATTCTCAGCGACTCCGAGCCCGCGGCGGCCATCGCGGACAGGGAGCGGGCCGAGATCGTGAAGACGCTTGGCGTTCGCGTCATCCCGCTCGAGGACCTGCCGCGAGCCGCGGAGCCGGCCATGCCGTCCCTGACGCCCGAGAGCCCGGCCGCGATCCTCTACACGTCGGGCACCACGGGTCGGCCGAAGGGCGCGCTCCTCGACCACGGCAACTTCCTGGCCCAGGGGCGCGGCGCGATCGAGGTGTGGCGCTGGACGTCTCACGACATACTCGTGCACGCGCTTCCGCTGTTCCACCTGCACGGCCTCGGCATGGGACTGCACGGAACTCTCCTCAGCGGCGCCAGCGCGACGCTCGTGCCTTTCACGCCGCCCGCGGTGGTGGCCGAGCTCACCCGAGACGACGCGGAGCGCGGGAGCATGTTCTTCGGCGTGCCCGCGATGTACCAGCGCCTGTGCGACTGGCTCGACGAGCACCCGACCGACCTTTCGCACGTCCGCGTGTTCGTGTGCGGGTCGGCGCCTTTGCCGCCCGCGCTGTTCGAGCGATGCAGCCGCCTCCTGGGCCAAGCCCCAGTCGAGCGCTACGGCATCACCGAGGGCGGCATCGTCGTGACTAATCCCTACGACGGTCCGCGGCAGGCTGGCCGCGTCGGGTTTCCGTTTCCAGGCGTCGAGGTGGAGCTGGGCGAGCTCGACGAGGTGCTGCTCAAGGGCGGCCAGGTCTTCAAGGGTTACTGGCGAAACCCGCAGGCGACCGCCGAGGCCTTCACACCCGACGGCTTCTTCAAGACCGGCGACATCGGCGAGATCGGCGAGGACGGAACGCTCGCGATTCGTGGCCGCCTCAAGGAGCTGATCATCACCGGCGGCTTCAACGTCTACCCGCGCGAGGTGGAGCTCGTCCTCGAGACGCATCCCGCCGTGCAGGAGGTCGCCGTCGCCGGAGTGCCGAGCGACAAGTGGGGGGAGGAGGTCACCGCGTTCGTGGTGCCCTCGCAGGCGGCGCCGCTCGTCGAGAGCGAAATCATCAGCTTCGCCCACGAGCGCCTCGCGTCCTATAAATGTCCGAAGCGCGTGGTGGTCATGGACAAGCTGCCTCGCAACGCGATGGGCAAAGTCCTGCGCTCGCAGCTCAAATGAAATTTCTCGACCTCACTCAGGACTTCTCGCTGCACACGCCCGCGTTCGCCGGCTACCCCGGGCCTGCCATCCGCTGGATCAAGCACCTCGCCTTCGACCGGGCGGGCGGGCAAGAGATCACGATGACCCTCCACGTCAGCACGCACCTCGACGCGCCCGCGCACTTCCTGACAGGCGGCAAGTTCATCGGCGACCTGCCGCTCGATTTCCTCGTCGGCCCCGCCTGCGTCGTCGACCTGGAGCGCATGGGCGTCGGCGACTACGACCTCTACGGCCCGGAGCATTTCGAGCGGTGGGAGAAGGTCACGGGAAATCGCATCGAGCGCGGCGACATCCTCGTCATCCACACCGGCTACCACCGCTACTACCCGGAGAACTGGACCGACCGCTCGGCCGTCGACGAGACGAAGTACTTCATCCGCCATCCCGGTCCGGCTCGCGCGTTCGCGGAATGGGTTCTGAAGCGCGGCGTGCGCTGGATCGCCGTCGACGCAGGGTCGGCCGACCATCCAATGAACACGGTCATCCGCCGCATCCGCGCCGACGAGGCCGAGGAGGCCGAGAAGAAGCTCGGAAGCCTCGACCGCGTCTTTCCCAAGGCGGACTACCAGATCATGCACACGCTGCTTTTTCCGCACGACGTGGTGCACATCGAAAACCTCGGAGGGCAGATCGACGAGGTGCTCGACCGCAAGGTGCAGCTCGGATGCTTTCCGTGGCGGTTCCAGGGCGGCGAGGCCGCGCTGTGCCGCGCCGTCGCCATGGTCGACTGATGAAGCCGCCGCCGTTCGAGTATCACGCGCCCACGACGATCGACGAGGCCTGCTCCATGCTCGGCTCGCAGGAGGACGCCAAGGTTCTCGCGGGCGGCCAGTCCCTGGTCCCCTTGCTCAACTTCCGCCTCGCGCGCCCTCGGCACCTCGTCGACGTCAACCGGGTCGCCGACCTCGACCGGATCTACCAGCGGGACGGCGGCATCGCGGTGCAGGCACTGGCGCGGCAGGCGGAGGTCGAGGATTCGCAGGTCGTGGCGCGCCTGTGTCCCTTGCTCAGCTCAGCGTTGCGCCTGGTCGCGCATCGCGTCATCCGCAACCGAGGCACCGTCTGCGGCAGCCTGGCCCACGCCGATCCTGCTTCGGAGCTCCCGGCCGTGCTCCTGGCGGTCGGCGGCCACGTCATCGCCCGCTCGGTGCGGGGCGAGCGCCTGATCGCGGCGGAGCAGCTCTTCAAGGGCGTGTTCGAGACCACGCTCGCGCCCGACGAGCTCCTGGTCGAGGCATGGTTCCCCGAGCTCATCGACCCCTTCGCGATCCTCGAAGAGTCCCGCCGGCACGGCGACTTCGCGCTGGCCGGGGTCGTGCGGTCCGGCCAGCACCTGGCGCTGTTCGGAGTCGCGCCCACCCCGGTGCTCGCCGACCCACAGGATCCGGCGGCCGGCCTCCAGCCCAGCGGCGACCTCGAAGCAACGCCGGAGTTCCGCCTCCAATTGGTGCGCGTCCTGACGCAAAGGGCGTTTGCGGCATGAAGGTCAACGGAGTCGAGCACCCCGCGCCGACGGATGCCCGCCGCCTGCTTTCCGATCACCTCCGCCACGACCTCGGCCTCACAGGCACTCACGTCGGCTGCGAGCACGGCGTGTGCGGGTGCTGCACTGTCCTGCTGGATGGAGCGCCCATCCGTTCTTGCCTGATGCTCGCGGTCCAGGCCGAGGGTCACGAGGTGACCACGATCGAGGGCCTCGCGCGCGACGGCGAGCCACTGCATCCGGTGCAGCAGGCGTTTCACGAGTGCCACGCGCTGCAGTGCGGTTTCTGCACCCCGGGCTTTGTGATGTCTGTGGTCGGCCTGCTCGCGCAGCATGCGAAACCCTCCGCGCAGGAGATCGACGAGGGAATCGCCGGCAACCTGTGCCGCTGCACCGGCTACGCGTCGATCCGCCGCGCCGTGGACCGCGCGGTGGAGCTCCAGAAATGACGACACGATGGTTCGGCGCTCCGGTGCAGCGCGTGGAGGACGACCGGCTGCTCCGCGGCCACGGCCGTTTCACCGACGACATCGGCGAGGGCGCCCTCGAATGCTGCTTCGTGCGCTCGCCGCACGCGCACGCGCGCATCACGTCGATAGATGTGGCCGCGGCACGCGAGCTGCCCGGCGTCGTCGCGGTCTACACCGCGGCCGACCTGCCGTTCGGCGACGTCGACCTGCCGCTCCTCATCCCGCATCCGAACCTGACCCACGGACGGACTCAGCGCTGCCTCGCCTCCGAGGTCGTGCGCTACGCGGGCGAGGCAGTCGCGTTCGTCGTCGCGGACAGCCGCTACGTCGCGGAGGACGCGGCCGACCTCGTCCAGGTCGAGTACGAGCCTTTGCCGGTGGTCATAACGCCAGAGGTTGCGGCGGCGGCCGAGCACCTGGTGCACGAGGACGTCCCCGGCAACGTCGCGGCCGAGATGATCCAGGAGACCGGCGACGTCGACGACGCGCTGGCCCAGGCGCCCCGGCGCAAGAAGCTGCATTTCCGCTACGAGCGAGGCGCGTCAAGCCCCATGGAGGCGCGAGCGGTGTGGGCGCGCTGGAATGAGGCGGAGCGCAAATTGACCGTCTTCGACTCGACCCAGTCGCCGACCTCGATCCGCGGCGGACTAGCCGTGCTGTTCGGGCTGCCGGAATCGCACGTCGAGGTCATCGCGCCTGACGTGGGCGGCGGGTTCGGGCCGAAGATCATGCTCTTCTACCCCGACGAGCTCCTCGTGCCCTTCGCCGCGATGCAGCTCGGCCGCCCCGTGAAGTGGACCGAGGACCGCCAGGAGAGTTTTACCGCGGTCAACCAGGAGCGGGGACAGGTCCACGAGGTGGAGGTGGGATTCGACGGCGAAGGGAAGCTGCTCGCGCTCAGCGACGACTTCATCCACGACGGGGGCGCGTACACGCCCTACGGCCTGATCCTCCCGATCATCACCGCCGCCCAGATCCCCGGCCCGTATCGGATCCCCAACTATCGGGTGCGGTTTCGCGACATGTACACCAATGCCACGCCCACTTCGCCGTACCGCGGCGCCGGCAGGCCGCATGCGTGCTTCGTCATGGAGCGCACGCTGGATGCGATCGCCTCCGAGCTGAGTCTCGACCGCGTCGAGGTCCGCCGGCGCAACCTGATCCAGCCGGACGCGTTTCCCTACAACCTTGGCGTGGCGTGGCAGGACGGGAACACCGTCGTCTACGACAGCGGCGACTATCCCGAGCTGCTCGACCGCGCCGTGAAGATGCTCGGTCCCAGTCCGGAGGGCGATCACGTCGGCATGGGCCTCGCGATCTACGTCGAAGGCACCGGCGTCGGGCCGTACGAGGGCGCGCACGTGCAGGTGCTGGTCTCGGGCAAGGTCGTCGCCGCGACCGGCATCCCTAGCCAGGGCCAGGCGCACGCCACGGTGTGGGCGCAGATCGTGGCGGACGAGCTGGGCGTGGACGTCGCCGACGTCGAGATCTCGAGCGGCGACACGCGCCGGTTTCCGTGGGGAGTGGGGACGTTCGCCTCGCGGGGCGCGGTCACCGCGGGCAATGCGATGCACGTCGCGGCGGGCATGGTGGCGGACAAGGCGAAGCGGATCGCCGCCGACCACCTGGAGGTCGACCCCGCCGACCTCGAGCTCGTCGATGGACAGGTGCGCGTCAAGGGCTCGCCCGACCGTGGCATCCCGCTCGCGGCTGTCGCCGTCCTGTCGAACCCTGTGCGCTACGCGTTCGGCGGCGGCACAGAGGCAGCGACGCAGTTTACCTCCAGGCCACGGCCCGGGCCGCCTTTGCCCGGACCGGCGCTGCCCGGTCCGCCTCTTCCGGTCGGCGAGCAGCCTGGGCTCGAGGCGACCGGCTACTTTAGCCCGCCCGGTTCGACCTGGGCGTCCGGCTGCCACGCGGCTTACGTGCGCGTCGATCCCCAGACGTTCCGCCTGGAGATCCTCAAGTACGTCGTCGTCCATGACTGCGGCCGCGTCATCAACCCGCTGGTTCTCCAGGGTCAGATCGAAGGAGGCGTGGCGCAGGGGATCGGCGGCGCGTTCTACGAGCGGCTCGCGTACGACGCGGACGGGCAGCTGCGCAACGCGTCCTTCATGGAGTTCCTCGTCCCGTACGCGACCGAGATCCCGCCGATCGAGATCGACCACATCGAGACGCCCTCGCCGCTGAACCCCCTCGGCGTGAAGGGGGCGGGGGAGGCGGGCGTGATCCCGGTCGGGGCGGTCATCGGGTCGGCGATCGCAGAGGCGCTGGGCGTGCCGATCACCGAGATGCCGCTGTCCCCGCTGAGGTTGTTCGAGCTCTCTAAGGGTTAGTCCGCCCGGCCGCCGGGTGGGGCCGCAGTTCACGGGATGCCTTTAGTCGACAGTGACCACGGCCGCGACAATGTTTCCGCCCGGCGGTCCCTGGTGGGAGTTGCGCTCTCCGCCGCTGACGTAGTTGGTCGTTCGTCCGGTCACCGACGCTACGAGCATCCCGCCCAGCGCCTTGCCGATCTGGTACGCGTCGGCGTCGTCGAGCAGCGTGATGCGCTGGCCGCGCACGTGGTCGCTTCCGGGGATGACCGACTTGGCGAACACGTGCACCAGGCGAGGCAGGTCGGCCTCGTCCGGCAGCCCGTCCTTGAACCGCAGCCCGGCCGATCGCAGAGCGTCGCGCACGCCCTGGGCGTCGATGAAGTCGCGGGTCACGGCGTGTCCGATGCGCAGCGGACTCAGCGAGGCGGTCGAGTTGCCGAACACAACGACCTCGCCGTGCCGCTTCTCGCCGCCCGATGATGTCATCGCCACTTCGGAGTAGAGGTTCCAGTCGCGGCGCACGACTTCATCGGAGAGCGACGATTCGGGGACCTCGCCCATCGCCATCGCCACGCCAAGCGCCGCGGCGTCGTTGGCGTATGCGCCCGCGCCTTCGGGCCCGAACGTGAGGTCGTGCGAGACCACGGTCTTGCCGCGCGACTCGGCGTCCTTGATGCTCGCCGTCGTCAACCCCGGCACCTTGACCATGACGAGGTGCACGTCCTTCGGGTCGGTCAACCCGGCGTCCGCCATCGCGCGGTGCGTCGCCTCGGCCACCTTGCGGATCTGCCCCATCCGGCCGACCTCTTCGGGAAGCATCGCCTCGGAGCCGGCGCGCCCGACGACGAGCCTCTTGTCCGCGCTGCGGCGCGCCTCGGGAACCTCGACCCACTCGCGCGTGACCGCGGCGATGTGCGGCGTGATCACGCCTGGACACCCGCCGGACAGGACGAAGATCACGTGCTTCGCCACCTCGTCGACCGGGATGCCGAGAAAGCTCGCCGTCCACTGGCGCAGGGCGACGTCCGCCCAGACGCGTCCCCAGTCGTCGTGCGCCCCGGTTCCCTCGGTCTTGCCGACCAGGGCGACCAGCGTGTCCGGCTTGATCTTTCCCGCGTCCGCCAGCGCCTGGAGGCCGGATGTGTCCGCCGGCGTGGCGCTGGGACACACGAACATCTGGACGCGCTGGGCTTTCACGCGAATCCCTCCATGTCAGGCGGGCGTTGGAATCCAAAACCGGGCATGTTCTCCAATTGCTCCGCGAAGTCGAGCAGCGCGTACTCCAGCGCGAACTGTCCGACCACCTGCACGCCCACGGGGAGTCCGTCGTGCAGCCCCGCCGGAATCGAGACCGCGGGCACTCGGGCGAAGCTCACGGGGAGCACGAACTGGATGTGGCGCGCCCACTCGTCACCGAGAAACGCGGGGACCTTCTCGATCGGCATCGGGAGAAGGCCGAGCGTCGGTGTGATCAGGAAGTCGTAGCGCGTCTGCAGGGGCACGGCGACCGCCTTGTTCGCCGCGTCGGTCGCCAGCTCAAAAGCGTGGAAGTAATCCATCGCGGTGAGGTTCCGCCCCTCCGCCGCCAGCTGCTGGATGCCCGCGCCGAACGTGGCGAGGTCCGCCGGGAAGCTCGCCATGCCCGCGCGCCGGACCACGCCGTAGCCCTGCGCCACGGGTTCGGGATTCCATTCGATCTCCTCGACCTCATGCCCCGCCGACTCCAGCGCGGCCGCGGCGCGCCGGCAGGCGTCCTGGCACGCGGGATCCGCGCCCAGCGGGCTTGTGAGCGCCATGCCGACGAGCTTCCGGCGCTGGGACTTCGCGCCGTCGGGCTGCGTCGCGGTCATCACTGAGAAGAGAAGGCGCGCGTCGGCCACGGTGCGCGTCATCGGGCCGCGGGACTGGAGGACGGTGACGTCGACCTCCTCGCTCGGCACTCGATCGGGCGTCGGACGCAGGCCGACCACGCCGCAGCACGACGCGGGGATGCGGATCGAGCCGCCGGTGTCGCCGCCGATCGCGACCGTCGCCAGGCCCGCCGCGACCGCGGCGCCGCTGCCGCCGCTCGACCCCCCGGGCGTGATCCCCTGCCGCCACGGGTTCTGGGTCGGGGGGAAGAGCGTGTTCGACGTGCCGATCGACGCGGCCAGCTCGGGCACGTTGGTCTTGCCGAGGATCGCCATCCCCGCCGAGCGGGCGCGCGCGACCGGCACCGCGTCCTGTTCAGCGATCCGGTCCTTCCACGATGCCGTGCCGTATGTGTACGGCATGCCCTTGACCGGCTGGCTGTCCTTGACCGCGAGGGTCACGCCGGACGTGGATCGCGCATTGCGGTCGACGTGGATATACGCGTGGACGCGCGGGTCGAAGCGGTCGATCGCGTCGAGGTGAGCCTGCACCACGTCCTGCGGGTCGAGCTCACGAGCGCCGACCTGGCGCGTGATCTCGACGGCCGAAAGCCAGCGTGCGGAAGCTTCGATCAAAGCTCGTCGGCCACCGCTTGAATGATGCTCTCGAACAGCTTGGCGGCGGTGCTGACGCCGAATCCGATGACACCCCGGAGGTCGAATGTCTCATCGGCGGAGTCGGAGATCACCCTGAGCGCTGACCAGGGGAGGCCGTTCTGATGCGCAACTTGTGCGACGGCCGCGGTCTCCATGTCGATGCAGGCGGCGTCCGGAAAATCGCGTACCAGCGCGTCACGGACGGCGCGCGACGTCACGATCTGATCGCCCGTCAGCACCAGACCCGAACGAGCGTCCTTGGACTCGAATCGCGCGGCGAGGAGCAGCTTCTCGGCCACCGCCGGGTCGGCCGCGATGCTCGAAAGATCGAGTCCGGGGATGACACCCTTGGCGTCGGTCAGCGGCCTGCCGTCCATGTCGTGCTGCACCGCGTGACTCGCGACGACGACCTGGCCCGGGCGCACGTCGTCCTCGACGCCGCCGGCAATCCCGATCGCGATGAGGCATCGCGGCTTGAACACGTCGATCGCATGCTGCGCCGCCATCGCGGCGGCGACCTTGCCAACTCCCCCGACGATGACGACCAGCCCACCGCTCCCCCAGATCGACAGCCGCGGTCCCACGGTCTCGGACCGCGGCATCCGGCGCACGAGCGCGTGAGCTTCCTGCTCGAGCGCGGCGATCACCGCGACCGGACGCTGTGGCTCAGGCATGGATCAGGTTTGTGTGTGCGCTCTGCAACGCTTGCTGGAGGACGTCGGCGATCAAGAGGTAGACGAGCGCGAAGCCCACGATGCCGAGCTGCTCCAGGGCGCTCAGGTTGCCGAAATGAAGGAGGGTCTTGGTCTCGGGGATGTTCACCAGCGCGACGGTGACGAAGAAGGCCGCCGCGAGAGCGCCGAGCAGCGGCATGCTCGGCCAGGGCCGGCTGAAGAACCAGTCTTTCGTGCGGATGGCGAAGAGCACGAGCAGCCCGGTCGAGCCGAGAAAGAGAAACCACACCGCGTTAATGTCCTCCGCCGAGCGTCCCTGGAAGAAGCGAACGTCCCACCGTCGCGGTGTCGCGATGTCTTCGAGGCTGACAACGTCTGTCGCGATCGCCAGCATCGGCAGGTCCGTGAGGACGTTCATGAGCAGGACCTGGTCGGCCAGCAGCGGCAGGTATGGGAGGACCAACGATGCGATGGCGACGATGACCACGTTGGCGAAGTTGCCGTAGTGGTTGATGTTGGTGAAGGTCCGCCGGCCTTCCTGGATTCCATCGACGATCACCTGGAGGTTGTCCTCCAGCAGGACCAGGTCGGCGGCTCCCTTGGCCGCATCCGTGCCGCTCGCGAGCGCGATGCCGACGTCGGCCGCCTGAAGCGCCGGCGCGTCGTTCACGCCGTCGCCCGTGACGGCCACGTGCCGGCCCGCGTGCTGCAGCGCCTGCACGACGTGGAGCTTGTCCGCCGGCACCACCTCGGCGAAGATCCGGCCTCGGATCGCGGCCGCGGCGATGTCCTTTCCCTGGAGCTCCTCCGCCGGCACGATCGCGCTGTCCGGTATGTCAAGCCCGATCTGCCGAGCGAGGGCGGCGGCGCGAGGGAGGGCGTCCCCCGTCACGATCTTGACCTCGACTCCCAGCTTGCCGGCCTCCGCTAGCGCCTGAGCGGCGCCGGGCCTGGGTGGGTCTGACATCGCGAGCAGGCCGAGCAGGGTCAGCTCGTCCGTGTCGGGGGATGAGCCCGTAGGCGCGGCCGCCACGGCAAGAACACGCGCTCCCGCCGATTGCATGCGGTCGATCTCGTTGGTCGCCTGCTCACGTTTCTGGTCGTCGAGGGGCTGGTCGCCGTCGGGCGTGCGCAGCTGCCGGCACCGCTGCATCAGCGTGGTGGCGGCGCCCTTGAAGACGAGCTCGCCTTCGACGGCGACGCACATCTGCTTGGTTTCGGGACTGAACTCCATCAACGTCTGTCGCTTTCGACTCTTCAGTGCGTCGAGGTTCAGACCGCTGGCGGCGTCGATGATCGCGTCGTCGATCACGTTGACGCCGTGCTCCGGATAGCTCGAGCAGAGGAGCGCCGAATCGAGCAGCTGCTCGCGCGTGAGAAGCGTCCACAGGTCGACGAGCTGCGTCCGGTTCTCGGTGATCGTGCCGGTCTTGTCGCTGCAGAGAGTGTCGATGGCGCTGAAGTCCTCGACCGCCGCGAGCCGGCGCACGAGAACCTTCTTGCGGGCGAGAGCCCTCGCGCCGAGCGCCAGCGTCGTCGCGGTCACCGCGGGCAACGCCTCCGGAACGACGCCCAGGGCGAGCGCGAGGGCCAGGGTCAGCGATGTCAGCACGTCGCGGTGGAGGAGGGCGTTGGTGACGAAGATCCCGGCCGCCAGCAGCAGCCCGAAGCGCATCAGGAAGCCGCCAAAGTTCTTCAGGTTGGCCTCGAAGTCGCTCTGCGCATGCGCGCTCTGCACCAGGGCCGCTGTCTGTCCGAACTGAGTGCGCGCTCCGGTGGCGATGACCACGCCCTTGCCCACGCCGCCGACGGCGGTCGTGCCGGCGAACGCGATGTCGCGCCAGTCGACGGGCCTCGTGCTGCTCACCGGATCGGTGGTCTTTTCCTGGGCGACCGACTCTCCCGTCAGCGTCGCCTGGTTGATCTGGAGCGCCCTGCTCTCGAGGAGACGGATGTCCGCCGGGACGAGGTCTCCGCTGAAGAGGAGGACGACGTCGCCCGGCACGATCTGGTCGGCCGGCAGCGCGACCTGGGCGCCGTCGCGCATGACGCGCGCCCTCACCGGCAGCAGGTTGCGCAGGGCCTCGAGCGCCAGCTCGGCGCGGTATTCCTGGACGATGCTGAGGCCGACGTTCAGCAGGATCAGGAGCAGGATGATCGCGCCATCGACGAGGTCCCCGGTGATGATGGTAAGCACGCCGGCGCCCGTCAGGAGCAGGTTGATCCCGTTGCGTGCTTGCTCGACGAAGATCTTCGTCAGGGAACGCCCTTGCGTCGCGATCGCGTTCGGCCCTTGCTCGGCAAGCCTCCGCCGCGCCTCGGCGCTCGACAGGCCGCCTGGGCCAGACCCGAGAGCGGTCAGGACCTCCTGTGGGTCGGCGGGAGCTGCCTCCGCCGGCGTCGGCGCGTGCTCCGTTGGCACCGCGTCAGCATGCATGATGAGCGGTGGAATATGAGCTCGAGTCAGACCGTCGCCGCGCCTGACGTAGCTCGCGCGCAGCCACTGGACGCGGAACAGCTGCGCCTGATCCACGCCTACTGGCGCGCGGCCAACTACCTGTCCGCGGGCCAGATCTACCTGCTGGACAATCCCCTGCTCAAGCAACCGCTGCAGCTCGACGACATCAAGCCGCGGCTGCTCGGTCACTGGGGCACGACGCCAGGGCTCAACCTCATCTACGCGCACGCGAACCGTGTGATCAAGCAGCGCGACCTGGACGCGATCTACATCATGGGACCCGGTCACGGCGGCCCCGCCGGCGTCGCGAACGCGTACCTGGAAGGGACGTACACCGAGAGATATCCCGACGTGACGATGGACGAGGTCGGGATGCAAAAGCTGTTCCGCCAGTTCTCGTTTCCCGGCGGCATCCCGAGCCACAACGCGCCGGAGACCCCGGGGTCGATCCACGAGGGCGGCGAGCTCGGCTACGCGCTCGTCCACGCCTACGGCGCGGCCTTCGACAACCCGAACCTCACGGTCTTCTGCATCGTCGGCGACGGCGAGGCGGAGACCGGACCACTGGCCGCGAGCTGGCACTCGAACAAGTTCATGAACCCGGCCCGGGACGGAGCCGTGCTCCCGATCCTGCATCTAAACGGCTACAAGATCGCGAACCCGACGGTGCTCGCCCGCATCCCCCAGGCCGAGCTGCGCGACCTGATGCGCGGCTATGGCCACACGCCGGTGTTCGTCAGCGGCGACGACCCCGCGAAGGTCCACCAGCAGATGGCCGCGGCCCTCGACTGGGCGCTGGACGAGATCGCCCGGATCCAGCGAACGGCTCGGTCAGATTACCAATCAAAGCGGCCGCTGTGGCCGATGATCGTTTTGAAAACGCCCAAGGGTTGGACCGGCCCCAAGACGGTCGACGGGCAGCAGGTCGAGGGCACGTTTCGGGCGCACCAGGTGCCGGTCACGGATTTCGCCGAACACCCGGATCACCTGCGCATCCTCGAGGACTGGATGCGCAGTTATCGCGCCGAGGAGCTGTTCGACACTTCGGGCAGTCTCGTCCAAGAGCTCGCGGAGCTGCCCCCGCGCGGCAGCCGGCGGATGAGCGCCAACCCGCACGCCAACGGCGGCGAGCTGCTGAAGGACCTCCGGCTTCCTGACTTTCGCGACTACGCGGTCCCCGTCTCCAGGCCCGGCACCTCATCGAGCGAAGCGACTCGCATCCTCGGAATGTTCCTGCGCGACGTGGTGAAGATGAATCCCGACAACTTCCGCATCATGGGTCCCGACGAGACGGTCTCGAATCGCCTCGGCGCGGTGCTCGAGGCCACCAATCGGGCGTGGGACGCCGAGTTGGTGCCTGGCGACGACCACCTGTCGCCCGACGGCCGCGTGATGGAGGTCTTGAGCGAGCACATGTGCGAGGGCTGGCTCGAGGGCTACCTGCTCACTGGGCGCCACGGCCTGTTCAACTGCTACGAGGCGTTCATCCACATCATCGATTCGATGTTCAACCAGCACGCGAAGTGGCTGAAGGTCACACGCGAAATCCCGTGGCGGCGTCCCATCGCGTCACTCAACTACCTGCTGTCGTCCCATGTATGGCGGCAGGACCACAACGGGTTCTCGCACCAGGACCCCGGCTTCATCGACCACGTCATGAACAAGAAGGCGGAGGTCATCCGCGTGTACCTGGCTCCGGACGCGAACTGCTTGCTCTCCATCGGCGACCACTGCCTACGCAGCCGCAACTACGTGAACGTGATCGTCGCGGGGAAGCAACCGGCGCTCAACTACCTCTCGATGGAGGATGCGATCGCGCACTGCACGCGCGGGTTGGGCATCTGGGATTGGGCGAGCACCGACGAGGGGCGCGACCCGGACGTCGTGCTTGCGTGTGCCGGGGACGTGCCGGCACTCGAGACGCTTGCGGCCGCCGATCTGATCCGGCGCCACCTGCCGCAGCTTGCGGTGCGGTTCGTCAACGTGGTCGACCTGATGCGCCTCCAGCCGCCGACCGAGCATCCACACGGCTTGAGCGAAGCCGAGTTCGACGAGGTCTTCACGCAAGACCGGCCGGTGATCTTCGCCTACCACGGCTACCCGTGGCTCATCCACCGGCTGACCTACCGGCGCACGAACCACCCCAACATCCACGTGCGCGGATACAAAGAGGAAGGGACGACCACGACGCCGTTCGACATGGTCATGCTGAACGACCTCGATCGCTTCCACCTGGTGATGGACGTGATCGACCGCGTCCCTTCACTCGGGTCGAAGGCGGCCCACGTCCGTCAGGCGATGGTCGACGAGCGGCTGCGCCACCGCCAGTACACGCGGGACCACGGACAGGATTCCCCCGACATCAACAACTGGACCTGGCCGTATTAATGAGAGGAAACCTGCCGGTTTCCTCTCATCGCGGCGTCGGCAAAGCCGACCCCGGCTGCCGCCGGGGCAAGCGCCGCTGCTCTCCTTCCCGCGGATTGGACTCTTCTAATTAGGTGCGCGTACTTGTTCTCAATGCGGGGTCTAGCTCTCTCAAGCTGAGCCTCGTCGACGACGACGACACGACTCTCGCCGAGCACGACTTCGACATGAACGACGGCCGGCTGGACGACTCGCAGCTCGCCAGCGCGGTGCGCTCGATGCAGGGCATCGAGGCGGTCGGACATCGCGTCGTCCATGGTGGGCCGCGCTATCCAGCGTCGGTGCGCATCGACGGCGAGGTGATCCGGTATCTGGTCAGCATCACGGACCTCGCGCCGTTGCATCTGCCCGCGGCTTTGGCGGGAATCGCGTCGGTGCGGGAGCTGCTGCCTCGCATGCCCTCGGTGGCGTGCTTCGACACGGCCTTCCACTCCAAGATGCCGGCCGCCGCCTCGACGTACGCCATACCGCTCGAATGGCGCGAGCGCTATGGGATCAAGCGGTACGGGTTCCACGGCTTCTCGCATTCCTATGCGGCGCGGCGAGTGGCCGCGATGCTTGGGAGGCCGTTGGGCGAGCTGAGAGTCGTGACGTGTCACCTCGGCGCGGGCGCGTCGCTCGCCGCCGTGCGCGGTGGGCGTTCCGTGGACACCACGATGGGGTTCACCCCGCTCGAAGGCCTCGTCATGGCGACCCGATCGGGAACGGTCGACCCCGGCGTCCTGCTCTACCTGCAGCGCCACGCCGGGCTGACGGAGCCGGAGCTCACAGATGCCCTGGACCGCCAAGGGGGGTTGCTCGCCCTCGGCGGCACGGCCGACATGCGCGAGGTCCTGCGCAGGATCGCCGCCGGCGACGACGCGGCGGAGCTGGCCTTTGACGTTTACGCCCACAGGCTGCGGGGCCTGATCGCGGCCATGGCGGCGGCCATGGGTGGCCTCGAGGCGCTCGTGTTCACGGGCGGGGTGGGGGAGAACGCGCCGCACGTGCGGGCGGCGGCGGTGAGCGGGCTACGGTTCCTCGGAGTTGAGATCGGCCCGACCCTCAACCTCTCCCTCGAGCCGGACAACGACATCAGCGCCCCAGGGGCTCGGGTGCCGACCCTGATCATCAAGGCCCGGGAGGACGTGGAGGTCGCCAGGGAGGTCCGCAAGGTGCTGTCCGCTCCGGCCGTCTAGGAGCCCGCTGTCGTCGGAATGTAGTCGTGCGGGAGGACCATTTGTCGCACTCACGAGGGGGACCTCCGCGCCTGAAAGGAGGACGCATGAATTCGCCGGCAACTTATCTGCATTGGGGCTTCATCCTCATCTCCATCCCCAACCTGCTCGTCATCGGGGGCATGGTCGTCCTGTTTGGGATCGCGCTCGTCGCGCCTTTTCCTCATGGAGACAAAGACGACGATGGACACAACTAAACCAGGGCCATCCAGCTGGACGCTCCGCGTGCGGCAGCTGCTCGAGCGGCGTCTTCCGATGGATCACCTCCTCCCGGACCGGCAGCCTTACTACGTCGGATCCTGGGTCTACGTCTTCGGGGTGATCACGATCGCGGCCGTCGGGTGGGTCGTGCTCAGTGGTGTGGTGCTCGCCTTCATGGGGCCGCAGTGGTGGCATGACTCGAGGCTCGGGAGGTTCTTCAACAGCATGCATTTCTGGTCGGTGCAGCTCTTCTTCATCTTCATGGTGCTGCACCTCTGGGGCCAGTACTTCATGGCCGGATGGCGGCACGGCCGCGCGTCAACCTGGCTGATCGGCGTCGTGATCTTCGGCATCAGCATCCTGACCGCGTTCACCGGCTACCTGTCGCAGCAGAACTTCGACGCGCAGTACATCGCCATCAACGCCAAGGACGCGATGAACGCAGCCGGAGCTGGCGCGTTCTTCAACGTCCTGAACTTCGGCCAGATGTATGGCCTCCACGTGATGCTGCTGCCGATCGGGGTGATCTTGCTCGTGGCGCTGCACATCGTGATGGTGCGCATGCGCGGCGTCGTCAAACCGATCGACGCCGAAGGGGCCGCACGCTCATGAAAACGATGCAGACACAGGAGGAGTACTACAGCGGCGTCCGCATGCTGCGGTACGACCTGCTCAAGGAGCTCGTGCTCGCGGTTGCCGGCGTCGGGATCGTCGTGCTGGGCCTCTCCGCGTTCCTCTCGTCACCTGACGTGGCGCCGGTCACCATCGCGACCTGGGCGCAAAACGACCCCGTCGACTTCGAGACCACCGCGACCAACGAGCTGGCCGGCTCGACGACGAGCGCCGCCTACGGCAACCCCTACAACACCAACGGGCCTGGACAGAGCTGGGGGCCTCTCGCACCCCAGAAATGGTTCGGTACGCGAATTCCGATCGACTCCGCCAACGAATTCGTGATCCAGCCTTTGCAGCGCGCGGCGTCGAGCAACACCGCGTTGTCGGCCCAGCTCGACGTCTGGCAGAAGGCGAGCTCCGACCAGCAGGGCAAGTGGACCGCGGCCTACTCCGCGGCCCTCGCCACGGCAACGGTCAAGGACGGTCAGGTCACGGTCGCGGACGGCGACTACGGGCCGCTGCCGGTGATGATGTCCAACCTGCTGGGCCTGGCCCAGGCGGGCGGGCTCGACGGGCTGCTGCAGGTCAACGGTCGTTTCTATCAGACCGACTACACGCCGTCGCTGGTCTTCATGGGGGATGGCGGATATCTCCCGGGGCTGGCCCACCAGGCGAACCTCACCGGCAGCCAGTGGGGAATGATGAACGAGACGGGCAGCTATCCAGGCCAGACATGGCTGTGGCTGTACACCATGTGGTACCAGGTGCCTCCGTTCAACAGCAGCACAGGCTTTCTCGGCATCAACTCGGGCAACGCGGACCTCGGGATCATCATCCTGATGACGCTGCTCACGGCCGCCCTGGCGTTGGTTCCGTTCATCCCGATCCTTCGCGACATCCCGCGGTGGATCCCGATCCACCGGCTGATCTGGCGCGCGTACTACTCCCCCAAAGTCCGCCCCTGACCGCGGAGGGAAGGACTGGGAAGAGGGTGGGCCGGGAGGGCCTGGGTTGCTGGATTGGCGGTTTCGGTGAATAGATTTGCATGAGAATACTATTGACAACGAACGTCTGTTTGGTACAATATTCTCATGTCGGACGAACTCGAAAGGCTGGAGGTTGCGGCTCGCGATTTCCGGCGCGAGGCTGACCCTGACTTCGTGGATCCTGGTCGTCTGGCTGCAGTCATCGACCTACTCAAAGGCGAGCTCTGCCGAGCGGTCCATGCGTCTCGGAAGCGAGGCGACCACCTGCTCGAGGGCCGGAGCGCAGTAACTCTTGTCTCGATCGACTGCAAGATGTCTCGGACCTCGGCCGCCGACCACCTCTGCGTCGGCCAGCAACTTGAGTCCTTGCCCCGAGTGGCCGATGCGTTGAGCTCAGGCCAGATCGGCTACCAGGCGGCCTCGGTGATCTGTCACCTGAGCGAACAGGTCGGCG